>ENA-OPYX01000323-OPYX01000323.1-human-gut-metagenome-genome-assembly--contig:-NODE-323-length-28549-cov-12.258778_pt1 | contig 28549 bp, 22 predicted proteins | sample MGYA00242639_ERZ504486 | MGnify/ENA primary metagenome ERZ504486 (study PRJEB26092, sample SAMD00036296) | human gut metagenome | host: Homo sapiens | study: EMG produced TPA metagenomics assembly of... | reverse complement strand
AATATGAAGTAAATGGAAAATTGTCATTCAATCTTCATGTAGGGGCTGATTCGGATTCAAACAATAAGATTTCTGTAGATATTGATTCTATGGACTCAAAAGGAATTGGTGTTAAAAATCTCAAGGTTGATACAGAAGATGATGCAACAGCAGCAATTGACCGTATTTCAGAGGCTATCTCAAAAGTATCTTCACAGCGTTCATCACTCGGTGCAGTTCAGAACAGACTTGAGCATACTATCAACAACCTTGATAATGTAAGCGAGAACACTACATCTGCTGAGTCTCGTATCCGTGATACAGATATGGCTAAAGAGATGGTTAACTACAGCAAGAACAACATTCTTGCTCAGGCAGGTCAGTCTATGCTTGCACAGGCTAATCAGTCTAATCAGGGTGTTCTTTCACTCTTACAGTAATCATCTACAATTACATGTTGTACAATATAAAAGAGCTCGTAAAGAGCTCTTTTATATTGCTTTATAACGCTTCAATTATTGAATCAATCCATATCCCTTTTTCGCTTTCACAAAGCTTCTATCCTTCACCGCCAGTACGATCACAAAAATCACATCCAGAGTAAAAAAGAACTGGAATATGCCTGCAAATACAGACAGCACCTTTCCTTGTACTCCCTCACTGCATGCCCTTACAATATAGGCAATTGAAAAAGGTGCTGCTCCTAACAGCCCAAGCCAGCCAATAACTGATAGCACAATCGCAACGGTCGGACCTACAAATATCATGATAACAACCGGTGTTAGCATTAAGAGAAGTGCTACTATGATGCAAAACCCACCTACTACATAAAACGGTATTAACGCATATTTTATAATCCTTGTGCAAATGAGAAGCTGTACTCTGCTTATTCTTTTCCCAAGGATAAGCACCACAGCCAGATTAATCAGTCCCAAAACAATCGGCATAACCATTATCCAGCCTGCATCAAAGCTGTCTGTTGATTCCTGCATAGTGCATACCATCCAAAATAAAACCGGCATCATGTACATTCCAAGCACATATATCACAGGAACTACGTAAATAGCTCGTGATACTTTATTTGATTCATTCATTAATAAATATCCTCCCTTTTATAAACATCCACATTCTAATCTTTTAGCTCCTACAGCTTCTCTCCCGCTACCTTACATCTCTTCCTGCAAAAAGCAATGCCGTAAGCTAAAATATCGCACCTGCCCTCATCTCGGAGAGTCTCATCATATCTCTTCTGCTTTATCTGAGCCATCGCAGCATCACAAGCTGCGTCAAGCCCCTTAAACTCCTTAGCATACTTTACCTCGATAACAATGCCTAAATCAGGATTCTCAGGCTTTATAAGTATGTCACTAAAGCCATCTCCCGACTCACGATTGGACTTGATGAGCCAGTCCGGATTGCTTCCTCTAAGCAATCCAAGAAGCAGGCCATGATAAAAGTTTTCCTTCATATCATCAGGTGCCTTTGTATCGAGTATGCTTATCATTCGCCCCATCACGATATTGAGCTGCCTTGCAAGAATCGTCTCGTCTTTATCTAAAATCGCCTTTGATAAAAGTTTCATAGTATCATTGTCATTCGCGACAACAGCCTTGAACCATTCCTGAATCTGAAGTACAAATACCTCCCGCACTTCTTTGTTTGGAATGACGAGCCTGTAAGCGTAGCTTTCGCTATCCGGAAGCTTTACTTCCCCGATTTTGGTAAGGTAGCCTGTAGTAAAAAGCACACTCCATATATTGTCAATTGTATTATCAATTTCATCGTATGTCAGGTCCAGACGAATGACTTTCTCAATAGCCTCACCTGCAATCAAGCGCTCAATCTCATCCTTTGTCGATGAATCAGCCCTGTTGATAAGACGCCTCACAAGACTGTTTCCGCTACTGTTTATCCAATATGTCTGAGGCTTTGCATCACCGTCATCACGCAGATGATCCACATGATTAATCACATCCCACGGACAGTAGACATCAGCCTTTCCGAAGTGATATCCGTCATACCACTCCTTTACCTCGTCAAAATGCGAATCCATACCATAATCAGACAAAAGCTTCTTTACCTCACTATCGGTAAATCCGAACTGCTCATCAAAACGCGAATCTGTAATCGACATTACCTTGAAATTGTTAAGTCCTGTAAATATGCTTTCCTTTGATATTCGAAGGCACCCTGTCAGCACCGCAAACTGCAAAAATTCATTAGTCTTTAGTGCCTGCCCGAAAAGACCTCTGATAAGCGAAACCATTTCCTTATAATAGCCATTCTGGAAGGCCTTATCCAGTGGAACATCATACTCGTCTATAAGGATAATAGTCTTCTTTCCATAGTGTGTACACAATAACTGTGACAGACTCTGAAGACTCGATACAAGAAGCTGCGCGTCCATCGTATATTTTCCATCGCACTGCGAAATGAAAGCCCTATACCTATCCTTATCGTTTTCAGAAAGTGCCTCACTACACTCCAAAAACCTGAATCTTTCTGCTTCCTTCCCAATAAGCTCAGTAATCATGTATCTTGCATCATCAAAGGAACTCCCTTCAACACCCTTCAATGACAGGAAAATAACCGGATACTTTCCCATATACTCATCACACAGTTCTTTATTACCTGAAATATATAAGCCATCAAATAAAGCTTTATCTGTGCCAATATCAAAAAAGCTCTTAAGCATGCTCATATTAAGAGTTTTTCCAAAGCGGCGCGGACGTGTAAAAAGTGTCACTTCACTCCAGTTTAATAAAAGCTGCTCAATAAGTCTTGTTTTATCCACATAATAAAAATGCGATTCCCGCAATTTTCTAAAATCATCAATTCCAACCGGTAACTTCAAAGTATTTGCCATAAAAGCCTCCACAAAAATAATCCACTATACTTAGCTATAGTATAGCGGATTAACATTCAAAATACAATCTAAGATTATGGCAGCTTATTCTGCCTTCTCAACAGATATTATCTTTCCCTCAAACGGATCTACCTCTGAAATAGTACCTGTATACTTAACAGTCACCTTATCTCCACTTGCAACACCCTCAAGTCCGTCAGGCTTCTCATCGAATGTAAAGCTGTACGGTGTATCCTTATCATCAGTCACTACAAACATGAAGTCCTTTATGTCATCAATCGTTCCTGTAAGCTCCTTCTCTTCCTGTGAGCCCTTATCACCTTCATCCTTGGTCTCAGCCTGCTTTGCACTTTCGGTGCCTGCTGCCTTATCCTGCTTTGTATCGCTCTGTCCGCAGCCTGCAAACAAGCCGGCGCAAAGCATAGCTCCTATTACAATTGTAATCAGTTTTTCTTCATTATGATATACCTCTTTCTTTATTTATAAGCACTGCTATGAGTACGTTTTCTAAAGAGTACTCTTCTATCCACCTAAAGTAAATAGAATACATAAAATATTAAAAAAATCTTACGAATTACTGCTTTTTTGAGCCTCTTGCGAGCCTTGCAGGATACCATTTTTCAAACCATCCGGTAAATATGCCCATCAATACAGGCATCAGATTGTTTACGACAATAAGTGCAGCTCCAACACCTGCCTTTTTCAGCAGAAATGTCCACACTGCTGTCAACACGTATAATACTCCCCATGCCGCCGCAAGTATATAATTCGTCTTCATAAAGAGAGGATTTTTATGTGCGGCTTCACCGCCATAATTGTATTTCACATATGCTGCGCATAAAGGCTCCTTTGTCAGGCATGAAACCAGCCAGAACAGCCCAAACACCAGATATCCGATATCTGTTGATATGTCACCTGCTCCTGTCCGGCTTGCAATCGCAGAAAGTATAGCAACAGCAACAATTGAGAGCTGATCCCATATTACAAATTTATGTTTTCTCATAATAAAAGGTATAGCGGATGCCACCAAAAGAGCAATCACAGAACCCTTTTCAGTATTGACAGAAACTGCTATCCAAAACGTAATCCATGGTATGAGCATTGTCATCATGGATGGATTTTTCTGTACCTCCACACCTTGTGATGTTTTTTCTGCCTCTTTAACTGCCGATGTACTTCTGAAGAATTTATCCCAGTTTACCATCAAGGAAAAATCACCTGTCACCGTATACATCTGCTTTCCCAAAGCCTCTGCGCCACCTATCTCGCCTCGGGAAATAGCCGACCATACCGTAAAAGGCGTATCTATGCGTGTAGTCGCGGCAAGGCTTTGGTCAGTAAGCACCTCACTACCTTTATCATCAAGCTTTATTTGGTATGTATGCTTCAAATCGGTATAGCATATCTCAAGCACGCGTTCCTTTCCATCATAGGCATCCTTATTGTACAATGCAGCCATCTGTCTGGTGAAAACAAGGTCATCCGCTTCCTTTTCTCCTGTTGTCCTGCTGATTCCCCAGCTGGCATCCGCCATACTTTCAAATACATCCCTTGGATATAAAAGAGTATGGAGCGCCACTTCTGTTTTTTCAGATATTTTTCCTGTGATGGCATATTCTGCCCCGGCACTTTTTACCGTAGCCAGATATTCGTCAGTCCTCTTTGACAGCTCTTTTACACGAAACAGCTCCCCCTGACCACAAAATATGGTTGTATAATGCCCTTTTCCAAGGAAATGGTCAAACATCCGAAGTACACTGTCATAATTTCCCTCTGCAGAATAAAAGCCACAGGTAGAGATTAGCACATGCCTTTTGCCTTCCATGTCATATCTGCAATCATGGCTGCCGCTTCCGTATCCGTCATCCTTTGTACTCATAAACGGCAGGCTCATGGGAAGCTGCCTGTCAATCACGTTCTTTAGTATTCCCGGCACACTAAAATAGTACAGAGGAAACGACCACACAACAATATCCGCTTTAAGCATTTTCCCAATAACAGTCTGCATATCGTCATTTATGCAGCACACCCCCGGTGTCTTCTGCCAGCATGCAAAGCAGCCCTTACACGCTCCTAGATTCATTGAGGCTACATGCATTTCATCAATGGATATAATAGCTTCATTTTTGCTCTTATATCCTTCTTTGAAGCCTTCTATAAAGCTGTTTGCAAGCCTTAACGAATTGCTTCGTTTGCCTTTTGGACTTCCGTTAATCAGAAGTATGTTCATGCTTTATGCCCTCCTGTAAGTATATAGTTAATTTTAGTATAGCGGATTGACAGGCAAAAAACAATTAAAGTTTAGACTTAGAAACAATACCATAATTATACATTCAAAATACATTCAAATTCTTAAATATGCCTTGTAATTAAAGTACTAGCATAGTAGAATATACCTATATTATTACGAATCAGGAAAATTCATATGGGTTACGATGAAAAAATTTTTAAAGCAAAGGCGAATATCAAGGCCCGCAGATTATGGCTTGTTTTTGCTATATTGCTGACCGCAAATTATGGAACCGACACAGCAAATGGCGCTTATTCTGTCAGTAATTATATCATTTTTGTTATTTTATGCTGGCTGCCTTTCGTGTGTGGTGACATACTTCTAAAAAGGAAGGGGAAAGATAATGATCATTACAGGCTTGCATTTGTCATCGGATATGGTATTTTTTACGTATTTCTTTTGTGTACGACAACCTCACCGATTGCATTCACCTACATTCTTCCGATAATCAGCCTTATTGTAATATTTAAGGATGAAAAATTCATGATTTACTGCGCTGTTGCAAATATGCTAAGCCTTATTGCAAGTATTGCATTTCACATATTAGTACTAGGTCAGAACACTGCTGTAGACCACAAAAACTATCAGCTTCAGATAGCATGTCTTTTACTTTGCTACATAGGCTATATCATGTCGGTGCGTCACCTGACTGAGTCCGATGCTGCACTCACCGAGAGCATAAAGTCTGATTTAAATCGCGTTGTCACGACAGTTGAGCAGGTTAAAACCGCTTGCAACACTATAATGGACGGTATAACCGTGGTCCGTGAGCTTGCTTCTGAAAACAAGCATGGCTCAGATGTTGTCGTTGAGGGAATGAATAAGCTTACCGGAAATAACAAGCAGCTTCAGTCCCACACTGCTTCTTCCCAGGAAATGACTACCGATATAAGCTCACAGGTTGAGAATGTTGCAGCCATGATAAATGATATGGTTTCCCTGACAACTGAATCAGGCAAGCATGCAAAGGTCAGCTCTGAGGACCTTGAAGGTCTTGCCCAAACATCAAAAACTATGTCTGAGCTTTCTACAGAGGTTGAAAACATCCTGACTACATTCAGAGATGAATTTGAGATGGTTAAAAATGAAACCGGAACAATTGATAATATTTCAAACCAGACAAATCTCCTCGCTCTTAACGCTTCTATCGAGGCTGCGCGTGCAGGCGAAGCAGGTAAGGGCTTTGCTGTTGTTGCCGAACAAATCCGTACTTTAAGCACTGAGACAAGAAATTCATCCGGTCAGATCAGTGAGGCGCTCTCACGGCTTGACGAGATTTCCGGAAAGATGACCTCATCCATTGAAGAAACGCTCCGTCTCATCCAGCTCACTCTTGAGAAGGTAATGCAGACCGGTGAAAATGTAGAGAAGATTACAAAGGATTCCCATAAGCTTGGAAGCCATATCCGTGAAATCGACACCGCAATGCAAGAGGTTGAAGCATCTAACCAGCAGCTTGTCGACAATATGGAAAAGGTATCTGACATCGTAGAAACCATGACCTCATGTATCGATGCCTCTGACGCGATAAGCCGCAAGATGCTCAGTAAATATGATGAAAGTGCAACAAATATCAATAATATCGAGACTGTTATCCAATCTCTCATGCACGAGCTCGGAGTTGGTGGATTTATGGGACTTGATGATATCCGCCCGGGTATGAAGGCCAAAGTGATCCCGACAGATGTACAGACCGGCAACGAGTTCCATTGCGAAGTAAAGGCTGTTGGCGAAAACAGTCTTAAGCTTGTATCAGGCGGCTTATCTGTAGACTCATCCAGACCTTGCAATCTGTATGTTACAGTTGGCAATGTAATGTACTGCTGGAAGGATCTCACAATCACAGATGACCTTGTGATAACAGTCAATACACAGCCTGAAATCTTGAACCGTAGGAAATACCCTCGCATGGATTTATCAAACAATTGCACTATCAAGCTTAAAGGAACAGACACCACATTCAAAGGAACTCTTGACAATATAAGTGCAAACGGCTTTGCATTTTTGACAAAGGATCCTTATTTCGTGGATCATAAAGGAGCGAAGGTTACTATCTCGATAGAGAACTTTGCGCTTGCTGACCACTCAGTATTGGAGGGATATGTAATCCGCTGCTCAAATAATGACGGAACATATATCGTCGGCTGCCAGATGCCTGAGGATAATTATTATATCCAGACATATGTCAATGAACAGCTTCGTGCTCACTCATAAAAATAAAAGCTATGAAAGCCTTTAACCGGGCTCTCATAGCTTTTTTGATTGATAATCTTCTATCCTATTATCTTCTATCTATTATCTTTATCTTCTATCTGCATGATGTTTTTCCTCTCTGGACTCTCATATATACATTGTAGCTGTGAATGCTGAATATTATGATACCTAGCAATGCACAGGTTATCACAATTGTACGGATGTTCTTCTTTTTTATAATCATAAATGTGTTCTCCATACCTTAGTACCTACATCGTATCTGTGCTTTGTTCCCTATTCATATCACATATACTTGTATTTCTAGTACTAATTATACAACATATAATGCCTAAAATCTATACTCTTGGCGCGAAATGTAGTTTTTATGGTGTGAAATGCAGATTGGCAATAAAAAACAAGGGAAAGTATTAAATACTTTCCCTTGTAAAATCTTACATATAGACTTTTAAATTAGAACCTTTGTCATAGGGCAATCTCTTTCATTCTGTTTCGGGGCAAAGTTTTTATCCTGTATAAATTCTTTATCCTTCAGAGATTTCCCTGTTCATTTATGTTCCAAACATAAAATAGATTGCTTCAGAGTAATACCTTTTAACTCTGTACCACTTTTTCTGTTCCTCATAAAATTTGAATTTTAAGTCGCTCTTAACACCTCTAAAAGCCCTTAAAATAAGGTTTTTCTCTACTTTCCAAATCCTGTAAAACTGCTGCCATAGAAACAAAAAAACCTTGAAGAACCGTATTTCTACAGTTCTCCAAGGTTATTCTTATGCTTGGACACTTTCACGTTTACTTACGTGAATTTAGATTTTTCACTGGCTGAAACTTTTGCCCTAAAACTGGATAAAAGCCTTTGCCCTGTGATATGGAGAATAACCTTGTTTTCTTTATTATAACATAAGAAACCATTTTGACAATCACATTTTTCCTCTTATACCAGTAAAAATTTGAATACAAAAAAAGCATCTTAAAAGATGCCTTTTTTGAAAGTGTTCTTTCCAAATATAAGCTAGCTCTCCTGCTCTTATTTCTGAAAAGCACTTTATTATATTTTTCTCAACTAAATTACTTTATATTATATAGATGACACTAAGTTTTGTCAATATTTTTTATGAATTTTTCTTACTACTTTTTATATTTCGAATATTGTTCCAAAATCCTAGCATCTAAATCTAATGCTATAAAATCTTCATCTGCTATATTATGTGTATTTTTCAAATACTCCTTTTCTTCAAATGGACAAATACCTTCATATATTTTATTTTTAAATTGATATTTGTAAAATACTATCTTTCCATTATCGCTCAAATTTTTCAAGCAATTATACACCTCATATGTCATTAAACAACAATTCTTCGCCTGCAAATTAGCAAAGTATTCCAATCCCATATGTTGAAATGTATTTGTTACACCGAAAGATGACTTATTACGAGTAAAAGAATTTACCAAATTTTTTTCTATTTTCTCTTCCAAAGTATCAATATAAGGATGTTCTAATTCTATCTGAATAACATCCTCATATTTTATTTGTTCATCCGAAAAACTGCAAATTGCATCATTGTATTTATTTCCAACTGTTACAACAGATACTTTTCTTTTATTGTATCGAATGTTATTTAATAACGGTGTCATATCCTTATCATTGGACATAATAAAAAATTCATCTATATTATCATTCAAATGCATTGCTGTCAAAACATCTATTGTAATTTGCAAATCAGCAAAATTCTTCCCTTGATTCGAAGTATGTATTGATTCAACACCATAAGATTGCAATAACGATTGATGATAAGATTCATGTAAATCTTCATTATCATAGTTACAATACACCGCAATCTTTACTAACCTTCGATTATTCTTCCGACACCATTCACGTATCTTTTCAAAAAATCCGTCTCTTATAACATTCCTGTTTTCTTCTAACAAGTTTTTATAAACATTTTCATAATCAATAAACAGTGCCACATTATAAAGATTCTTTTGTTCAGTTAAATTTGGTGATGTATTTTCCATTGATCTAAATGTCCCTTCTGTACTATTAGCTTACTTCCCGTCCATTTTTTTGATAATTCAGGACTTAACTTGATTTTCTAGTCCATAATATCTTCCAGACAACATTCAAGTAATTGACAAATATTCTTTATTGTTTTTATCGAAACATCAATTTTAAAATCCTTTTCATTTTTTCTGTAAATCTTCTTGAACTTCTTCATTTTTACTTTTGTATATTATATCATAACACAGCAAAGAGGGTCTATCAATTAGAATAAAAATTTTCATACTTTAAAATTATCGTGCTTATAAAATAGTTTTTAATACGAGCGTATATTGTACTGCGGTAGCAGTACATATCGCTCGTACATGAGCCCCCTAGAGGGGCGTCAGATGTTTCACGAAAAGCGTAGCTTTGCAGTGAACATCTGCATGTTAGGGGTAACACATTATTTTTCCATCTACTGACGCACAACCTACGGTTGTTTGCCTTTTCCTATTCGCTACCGCTCATACGGAAAAACAGTCTTTATCTCCATAATAATATATCGTTTTCTTTTAGGGATTCCCCCTATAAACCATCTTAAATCAAGGTTGTTTAGAAAGTGATTTAGCAGTTTTGATATTGTTTTATTTGCTACTTTATATTTTTCCAAGAACCCACATTCCCAAAAGTTCTCTCATTCTTACAGAAGGCAAATACAAATCAATATATTCTTCATCTCTTATGGCACTTCTCCATATCCATTGTAGTAGTTCCGAAATTGCATATAAATCTTGATTCAATTCCACTCCATTCATTTCAAAAAATTGAATTAATTGAGGATATGGATACAGATTAATCAAATATGCTAATGTCTTTTTATTTCTATAATCATTTGTTGCTTTTGCATTACATGACACAAATCCTTTTGTATAACCAGCAGCTTTTACATATTTTCTATAATCCTTAAATGTCGTATACATATTTTCTGAAGAAGCTGTTTTTGCAACATTTCTAAAATAGTTGTATGTATTATTTTTTAATATCGTAAGATAGTTGCGTCCTGTCTCCGTTCTTGATTTTCTTTGATACCATGTTGCTGTAAGAGGATTATCCTTTCCTGATTTTTCTCCGATTTTATTCAAATTGCCCTTATATAGATTTATCAATTTCCAATATTTTTCTCTATATATAAGTTCTCTGGTTGGATTATAAATATCCAATTTTCCATCATTTAACGTCATATGTAAATATTCAATCCCATGTAACTTAAAATATGCCATCTGTACAGACCCATTCCATAAATATGTACATATATAACATTTTTCAAAAAGTGAAAAGAAAGAAACAGGAAAATTCCATATCAGAACTTTATCTGACCATTCTCCATTTTTATTTTTCAATCTCATAAGAGAATGTAAACTGCATAGCTGTTTTATATCATTATACCGCCCATCATATTCTTTTTGTTTCTCATTATTCCAAATCAAAAAACCTTTGTCGTCAACAGTTACATATCCATCCTCAAAAAGAGTTTTTAAATCTGAAGTTTTAAAATTACTTTTATACTCATGAACCACATCAAGACATTCATCTATCACTAACACATAATTATTTAGTCTTAGTAATTCCATTGTTATATCATCAATATTTTGGATAAGTGCATGAGTGGTTGCAATATTTCTTCCATTTGCAATCAATTCCCTTAATCCTCTTGTTTTTGTTCTTCTGTTCTTAGGTTCAAATATATCTGCATCAATATTCTGCACATACCTTTTACATTCATCTAAAGTCTTTAAAACACACAAAAATCGTTGTTGTGGATTCGTATTGATTACTTTATCAATGATATATATACTTTTCCCAGTTCCCATAATCGCATCAATAACTGTTATTTTTTTACTCTTATTCAGACTATCAATAATTTCTTGTTTCTCTCTCTGATAGTCTTTCAAAATTTTATCACATATATCCAATGCGGTATCCGTTGATATTATTCCTTTTTCCAGTTTACTATCTACAGATTCCAATGCAAATCTGTGTACTTGTTTTTCAGGCAATGTCCGTATTTCTTCTAATAAATCTCCTTGTAACATACATTTTGTTTTTCCTTTCTGTTCTGTATATTTTTAATACTAAAAGCTGGTACAAATCTTGTACCTGTTCTGATGTTTTTACTCCTTTCACATTATCGGTACAAAGAATCCTACTATTATTATACGGATTTTTCTTTGATTTTAGGAACTACCGCATCCCTCTATTTTTATTATACGAGATTTTTCTTATTTTGGGGAACTACGGACACACCGAAATATTATAATGTTTTCCGTTCTCCCCTCTTAATTTCTGACACCGTTTTTTATTTTGATGTTTTCCATTAGCTTTTCCAACTATGAACCATTGTCAAGCAATTTTCAGATACTTATTTTTAGGCTTTTTCCCTTTCATCCATCTACATGGCAGCAGCATTTCTACAACATACTGTGACGGTAAACCCAACGGACATTCTAAAATTCAGCCTATAAACGACCTTATTTTTAAGCCTTCTCCCAACTACATACAAACAACATGAATTTATATTTCTGCATATTACACCATAAATCACTGTAAACAACATTATTTTAAAGTTTCCTACCGTTGCCACTATCCGTTACTGAATATTCTGCCTTAAAACAAATACTTTTATCTTTTCTACCGTTGGAAAAAAATAGCGGTTGTGAACCATCATCGGAACACTTACCGCCATTTCTTAAACATACATACATTCAATTTCAGAATCATAGTACCGCCATTTACCGTCTATATCCATAAATACTCTTGTAAATGTATTATTACCTGTTGCGATCACTTTGCTATTCAAGTCTTTATATCGCTTCCTCTTCTGCTGCTCCCTCTGCATCTGTGACTCTTCAACAGTCAGATTATATCTCCCTGATTGCTTAAATCGCTCTATCTGAACTGTAGAATATTGATGTGAGTTTACATCCTCCCAGAACAACACCGTATTATCAATGATAATATTACCAGCACTATCCCTGTGTGGTTCTGCTGCCCGTTCTAGTTTTCTGTACTTACCATTAGTAAGATTTCTCATAAACTGGTTATTGTTGCACTCAGGATTCAATATATCTTTCTGTATCAGCTCCCTGTTCTTCCAGTTCTCCGCTGGTATCACTGGTGTACACTTTTCCTGTATCAGTTCTTTACCTGTCAGGACTGCTGCTAATATGGATAAAATGTTTATCATATAATCCCTTCCTTTGCCTTCAGTTCTTCAACCAACTCTCTTTTATATTTGTAATAAGAATTTCTTGATATTCCAGCAATTTTCATAACCTCAATATCTGTATTTGCTCCATTGAAATCCTTACTATTCTTCAGAATCACTTCTTTTGCTTCTATTGACTTTTTAGTGGTGAGTTTCTTGCCTGTAACACCACCAATTTGTTTACCATTTAAACGTGCTGTTTCAATCCCTTCTCTAGTTCTCTGGTGTAAGTCCTGTACTTCTTTCTCAGCTTGATTAAATGCTATTTGAATTTGCTCTTTTGCTAATGCAAGAAGATACTTATTGACTCCCTCTAATATGTAATCAGCATTAGTACCTGTCATTGCAACAGTACCAGACAAAGCCTTTTTATATACCTCAGTATTTATATGTGGCTCTTTTAAAAACTCAAGTGTTATGTTGCGTCTAAAAAGCTTTTCATACTCTGCATAGCCTTCTTCTGCATTACGACTCATTCTCGATACAGAATCAAATATAATCGTATCTGTAGGTTTTACAAGCTTCAAAATTTTATCAAGTTCTTTTCTGCCTTGAAACTTAGTACCAGTATAAACTTCACGCACAATAATAGCATCTGGATGTACTGCCAAAATATTTCTAACCTGTCTTTCAATATTTTGCTTCTTTGTAGAAATTCTTGTGTAACCATAAATACTCATATGATATTCTCCCTCATGTACCAAATTCGACGTTCGTTCGTTTTGATACTTGGATAATACCATAATTCAAGGTCTTTTGCAATAGTTTTAATACTTTTTATTTGTACGTTCGTTTTGGTATTATCATGGCATATTTTCTTCTACCAAATGTCATTCTACACACAGTCCCCATAGGGCATATTTACAAATAAAAATCATTTGTGGGCTTCCGCTACCTGTCCACCTGATGAATCTATTCCCGATCAAAAATTAATTTCTATTGCTTACATCCCTACATTTGGTATAATGGACAACGTGTGTGTCCTATAACAAGTATAAACATTTTCAAATACCGCATAGAAAGAAGGTGGAACATGGCAGCGGAACAAAACGAACAACCTCAGAAAAAGAAACCTTTCCTGATTATATTCATATGCATCATTATGATTGCTCTGGGTCTGGCAGCAGGCATTTTCATTTCTAATCTTCTCAATAAATCCCCTGACCGAACATATGACAACAATGCAGAAGATATAAAAGAAAAAACTGATGATTCTTCAATTTCCGAAGAGGTCACTGATAATATTGCTATTCCATGCTGGGATACACTCATCATGGCAGCAGACTCAAAAGAACAGGAAGTAAATTTCTATAATCCTGAGAAAAACAAAAACTGTGACTTCCAGCTCACATTATCCCTTGAAGATGGAACGGAACTCTGGAAATCACAGTTAATCCAAAACGGAAAAGCAATTTATAATATTACACTTAATCAACCCTTGGAAGCTGGCACTTACAAGGCAGTCATGAAATATGATTGCTTCTCCAGAAATGGCTCACAACTGAATGGGTCAAATCTCAATTTCAATTTAATCGTGGAGGACAAAGACAATGAATAAAAAGCATTTACATTTATATGCAGCTCTTTTCTTGGTATCTTTGCTTTTATCTGCTACTGTAATTTCTACATATGCAGCACCAGATTCACAGCAAACTACCACTATTACATATAATGTACCATCAGCAGCAGAACGAAATACCTATGAAATTAATATTCCTTCAAGCGTTGATATTTCTTATGGGGAGACTGAAAAAGAAATACCTATCACAATCAATGACAACTATAATTTAGAATCATCATACACGGTTTATGTTGATGTGGCTAAATCTACTTTCAACACTAATCCTGAATCTAACATTTATAAATATGTGCGATTATACAATGCAGCAACTCGTGATTACTACTATGTACTTGAACTAAAGAACAGCAACGATAATCAGCTTTATTACAAATATAATGATGATACTACAAAAAATCTTTGCGTTGCAAGTTTCCATTCTGATTCTTCGCAGAATACAGGAGGAATCTTGAAATTATCCTATGTTGGCGAAAAATCAAATGATACGACTTATCACGATTCAGCATCATACACAGGAAGCATTACTTTTGACATTTATGGAGAATATGAATAAGTAATGTAATGCTTCACAGGACACACATAGTTATCAGGGATACCATATACAGCGGTTATCCCTGATAATTCATTATTTAGCCTTCTCGATCAATTCTAACAGCTTACTCCTATCCCATAAAATAATACCATTTTTCTTTGCCAAATCAATAGCTGCTGAAGTAAATTGCCTATTTGTTAAAACTATACCTACATGACATTGATAATATGTTTTTCCAGCATATATTTCTTGCACAGCTTTATTTCCAATATCAGTAGTATAGCATTTACACTGAAATCCATATTTTACGCCATCACGATAGGCAATTATATCAACTCCTTGGTCACCACTTCCCCTTGTTACAGATACATTGTCATAACCATTTTTCTCTAATATCTCTGCACAAAATCCTTCAAATTCTAAACCTGTCATAGAGTCAAATTCTGTTGTTTTTTCGTTTGGTAGTTGCTCCTTTGTTATCATTTCTGGAACATATTCTGCATAGTATTTAAAAGTGCATCTTCCAATTTCACAGCCAAAATATCCTCTTGTAACTTCACAGGAACTTTTTAAAATTTTGACATCGTAATATTTCTTTTCTTCAAAATCTCTCTTTAACAGTCCTTCAAAATCGTCAGCTTGAGACTTTGATAACATAGTTAAACAGTTTTCCAGAATATCCATAGCAACAGGACTCTCAACTATTGACTGTTCGCATTTAAACCAAAATATAAATTTTTTTTCATCCTTTAATGTATAAACATTTACAGTTGTATAGGTTTTTCCCAATTCCACTTTTATATCAGAAAAGGCATATTGTTCCAGCACATCTGATATTTTATTTATCGCTTCCTTTTCTTCTGGTGCTGTCGTTGATTCTGGTTTTCTATGAAACATATCGGTTGTTTGAATAGCTATATCTTTAGATTCCGGTATGCTCCAAACATTTCTGGAAGTTTCTTCTTTTACCTCCGAAGCTTTCATATCATTTTGATATTGGTCTTTTTGTTTCATTATTATCGTTTCTTGTTCATTTTCCCTTTTATGAATTAACTGTTCTACGCTTTCATTATGAATCAAAATCAGGTCGTTATATTGATTTTGAATATCTTCATCCATAACAAATGTTCCACCGTTAAATCTTGCTTTTTCCTGAGCTTTTTGAATAAGCTGATTTATCATATAAATTTTCGTGTGATAATCAAAGCTCGGTTTTTGCAATTCTTTTCTTATCGTATCATTCCAACAAGCATTAGAAAATGTAGCAGCATCCTTTCTTATCTGCATCACAGGTTTATTTTTACCACAACCTTCTTCAGAATCACTTCCTGATAAATAGTATCTTAACCCTTTAAACAACCCCATACACCCATTTCCATTCGTTAATATTTCAGACTGCTGCTCCTGTTTCTCTAGCAATTCTTTCTTTAAGTGCCTGTAATCCAGCTCTTGATTCTTCTTCAGACAGAGGTTGAAAATCTTCTTCCGTCAAATCCAACTCATTCATAATATTCTGTGTCATTGTATCTGTGAACTCTGGATACTCCTCCATAAGTTTTATACTTGAACGAATTGCATCAACCGACATAAGCTTATCAAAACATGATTCAAAAAGTTCCTGTGTCATAGGAATTACTTTGTCCATTGCTGCGGTCTGCTCATCTGATAATGCAAATAAAACCTTGAAAAACTCATCAACTTCTTCTGGGTATTTATCCATAACCTCTTGTGGACTCAACATAATATTGCCCTCCAATCTGAAGATTTATTTGTTTGGATTATATCATAATTCTACAGTTTTGTATATTTAATTCCACCATTTATTAAACTTAAATTTATACAATAACGTGGAATGGAGTTGACAATATGATAGAATTTGGACAAAGACTTAAATCCCTACGAAAGCAAAGAAATCTCACTCAAAAACAACTGGCTGAGTTAATCGGTACACAAAACAGTATTATTTCTTTTTATGAAGTTGGAGACAGAATCCCTTCTCCAGAAATAATTGTAAAGTTGGCACGAACACTTCACGTTAGCTCTGATTATCTTTTAGGGCTGGAAAAGAATGAATCCGTTGATATTTCAACTTTATCAGAACATGATAAAAGTCTTGTCCGTTCTCTTATCTATTCTTTGAGTGAAAAGAACCAGAAATAAATTCAGGCTATGGAAATGCTCCATAGCCCTTTTTATAACCTATATTCCTTTCACTGTTGCCACGATCAATTTCACTTCATCCTCATCTGTATACTTTTTAAGATATGGAATAATCTCATCAAAACGCTCTTTCTTAACTCCTGTGAGCTTTCTGAGATGTTTCCAGTAAAATACATCTTCCTCATTGTTCTCAAGCCACTCATAAGCCCATACCAATTTTCTAGCCCATGATTCAGGATATGATTCTGAATATCTCTCTAATACAGCTCTGCTTTTAGGCATATTCTCAAGTTGGTGCTGCTTTATTCCCAGTATCCTACATATAAATTTCTCAGTTACCTTTTCAGGCTTTCCCATGCTATCAGCAGCACCGCTATAAATATCTTCTGCAACCTGTTCCAAGATAAGAGACATTTTGTTGTCATATTCTTCCCAATCTGGTGTAGTCTTTCCCTTGATATAATGGCTTTCCTCTTCTATCTTTATCTGTTCTTCCGATAACTGAGGAGCAGTCAAATCTTCAGATGTCATATTCAGAAAGAAACCAATCTGACAGGTAAGAGAAAAATCGTATCTTTCCCCAGATAACAAAGTCCTTTGAATCCTTCCGATACTGGCAATCTCATTCAGTTCAATTTGTTCATAAAAGCGTGTCATGTCAGAAACAAACTTTGTCATGTATCGACATCTTCCTGTTGATTTCATATATTCTGTACCCTTCATGGCATAATATAAAATAGTACTGAGTGGAACATCCTTTTCAAAATCTACAGGAGCATCAAAAACCTGTTCTGTGTACTCTGCAAATCTTATCTGTAAAGGATTATCAACAGGTATATATTCTTCTGAATCAGGAATAGCAATCTCAGCAGCAGAGAAATTATATATATTCATACTTTTAGCTGAAACGCTGGAGTCCCGAAGCTTACACTTATGTTTTGGACAAATCCCCATATTCCTTATTTGGTGTTTTCTGTGCCAATATGTTTCCCCATATCTCTGTCTGTCCTCACTTGCACATACAGGACAATATTTCAAGTAGCGTTCTTTCTCACACCTTGGAAGAACTGCAAATAAATGGTGTGCATCACAATTCTCATAACACAGCTTATATAGAGCATCCTTTTTCTGTTCTAATGGAACAAATCTTGCATACTGAGGATACATGGTGTGCTTTAATACAAAATCCCTCAACGGATACATTCTATCAATACATTCTTTCGCTTCGGGATTCAGATTTCCGATAAATTCTTTAATCGGTGTATCTGATTTTTTACTATATAACTCTCGTAATACTTGTGAGTTTATATATCCTGAATGGACTGCATACCGACAAAACCAACTATACACAAGTTCATCTGGATATATTTCAGGAAGGTATGTTATCATATTGCCACCTCAACAACAGTATAAACTTCTTTCAACAGTTCTACTACATCCAAATTCTCAGCCTTGGCTCTTTCTGCAATATCAGTAATAGAATAGCCTTCCTGTTTGGGCTGGCTCTGTGTCTGACTCTTTCTGACACTGGCAGCAGTCTTTTTCTTTTTGGTTGTCGGTTTATTCTGAATCACTGAAGGTTGTATATATCCATGAAGCAATGACAACCTCTGCTGGTATGCTTCATTCAGAGTATCCAGATTTAAAACCTCTTTCCCTGTAAGAATTGCTATTTCCTGTGCATCATGAATCAGAGATACCACAACAGAAACGACACCAGCAGAATGTTCATATAACCATTCTGTAATGGCAGCAGTTATCTCTGTTTGATTTTTTAAAAATTGATATTTAAAAATTATCTTGCAAAAGCTCTGGAAATACTCATCATATTTCATAGTTGTATATTGTAGTCCTACAGACCGCCTTGCAAGCTGCATAGCCTGTTCAAAAAATACCGTACTTTCAGGAGTACCCACCATACAAATAGAGATACCTGAATTATTGATGAGCTGAGTTAATGCACCTATCAGGCTTTTTCCATTCTTGGAATTGACAACATTCTGTATCTCATCCACTACCAGCATACCAATGTTATTTAATACAATAGAGCTGACTGCACCTATAAGCATATCTGTTGTAGAAGCTCTGGATTTTATTGCATGAATGTAATGGTCTGTTCCCAGTTCTTCATCTACTTTTCTCAGGATTTCTAATAACAGCCCCTTTACTGAAGAATCAAACGGACACTGTACAATCAGACAAGGGATAATTTTGGTATATGGCTTGTCTATCTCAATAATACGGTTCTCAGTAATCAATGAAATAGCTCTACTAATTGCAGAGGATTTCCCTATTCCTGAAGTACCGATAATTGTGAATGAATCAGAACCGCCCAGAATACCGCTATAAGATTGTTGCTGCATTGCCTTGTAGTTCTCATATCTTTGTTTTATAGCCATCTGAGAGCTTTTCTTTTGCATGGAACGAAGCAAGGCAAGATATAATTTATTATAGATTTCAATACTCATCTGAGATGGTACATATATCTGATACAAGTCTGATAATGCCATCAATCTAACTGCCTGATTCTGTGTACGGATTGTTTCATCATACTCAGGAATAATAGATAAGGCTGATATAAGTTCATTTCCTGATTTCATCTCTGGCAGTTTACTTGTAAAGTCCATCATGCTTCAATCCCCCTAACATAGTTAATATGGCTTTTATTTTGCTCTCTCTGTCTGGTGTTCCTGATAGATTTCACATTAACTTTATCAGGATTATTTGCAGTAGCAGCAATGATTTCTATAGACTGTGCAAGGTCAATCTGTGCCTGTATGTTATCCGCTGTAGCAGCCTTTACAAGCTCTTTCTGACCTCTCTGCAATATTTCTACATCTGATAATTCCTTGCCCTTATATCGGCTTTCTATTAAGTTAAATCGAATATACGAACCATTGTCAAGCAACCATACCGCTGATACATCATCTGGATTATAGGCAACTGTTACCTCTCCACCAGAAAGATATTTTTCTGTGAAATTCTCATGCTTATAACGCATCTTGTTTACTCTGAGTCCAAATCTGGAGAACTTACCTGTAGTCCTTGGAAGAAGGGTTAATATAATCTGTTCTTTATCGACTGTAATCAAATTAGCCCCTGTCTGCATCTTTCCCCATTCCCATATATTACTTGCAAAAGGCTGAATCTGATTCTGTATCATTCCTTCAGTATATGGGAAATTCTCTATAATCCTTTGTGAGTTATAATAAATGATGCATCGGAGAATGACCTTTTCAAAATCTGCCATAGTAAGGCAAGCATCCTTCCTGTAATCATGCGAACCTCTCTCTTGATAATCTGGCTCTATCACACCTTTCCCCTTCAGGTGTGGCTTATAGGTGTTCTGTACTAAATCAAAGAATTTCTCCACAGCTCCTTTCAGCTCAGGTCTGTATGATGGAAGATTTACCACAGTTACCCCTAGTTCTGTTATCTGTTCAAAGTTCTCTGATTTATATTCAGAACCCATATCAGTTACAAAAATTGCTGGGAGTTTATCTGCATCCCATTGTGATTTCTCTATGCTGATACCATACTGACTGCACCACTTCTGTTTATCTGAAATGATATTTAACATCAATCCTCTGAGAGAATACACACCGCCTTCCCATGACAGAGAATAACCACAACATAAAGAACTATAGGCATCTATGCAAGCTGTCAATATCGGTCTGCCTACCAGATTACCAGCTTCATTGACAAGGTAAATATCACATACAGTTGCATCTAACATTCCCATTCCTACAGATGAAGCATATTCCTGTATTCCATCCCCTAACAATGGTCTGTTGTTTTTCTGGTAATCCTTCAGCCCATCTCTTGAAATATAATAGGTCTGCATCTTTTTTGTTCTTCTGTAGAAGTATCGGAACTGATAAAATGAAGGATATTCTGGCAGCAGATTTCCCAGTGAATCACAGTATTTTTCTTTTAATAATAGCGTATATGCCACAGGTAAACTGTTCTTGTACTTGGTATAAAAGAACTTGTTTAAAGCCCACCTCATATTCTTCTCATCCTGAGATAAAACGCTTTCTTTCACGCTCTGCTTGCGTATAAGTATAGATATATTCTGATAAACCAGATATAAGCAGAGATAGTATCTGATTGTCTGTTTACTGACTGAGTTTATATTTGCAAGGCTATTTATCAGTTCTTTTCGTTTCTTCAAGTCTGATACAAAAGGCAGCAGAGGGGCAATCATTGTATATCTTTCATATGCTGTCTTTCTTCCTTCTGAATCTAAATTATCAAGGTCAATCAGAATAGTATCTGTGATTTCCTGTAATGTATCTTCAGAACAGGAAACATATTCTTTTATAGATTCTATATCCTTCCAGACTGGCATAGTTCTTTTGATACAGTCAATGATAAATACTCTGTCGGCTTCCATATCCAGAACCCTTATAAGCTGAGTATCATTCTGTAATAATTGGTTGATTGGAAAAGAATTATTTTTCTGAAAAGTATTATTCTTCATCAATGACCAACCCCCAATCTAATACACCATGATTTAACCAGTAATCTCTTGAAGCATCCAGAAGCTTTACTGTCATAGGCTTTGTGAGAAACTTTCTAAAAACACATTCCCTGACCATCAAATCTCCATCTGCTTTGACACAAACAAAGTCTGAGGTATAAGCTCCTTCTGATAAACCGTCTAACAACACATTGCATCTGATTTCCTGTATGTCGTTGTCATTCTGAAGAATATCTGCATAGTTGGATTGTATTGCATCATATATTCTGCATACTTCCTGACTTTTACTTAAATCCTTCTTTTCACACCTTCCCTTGTAACCTTTCTTACGCATAGCAGCACCTCCTGATATTTGACAATTCCCAAAATGGGGTAACACTTCCCAAAAGCATTTTATCTTCCCAAAAATGTTCCCAAAAACAGATTAAATCTCCCAAAAACGTATCTCTGGGGATTTTTTCTTCCCAAAAACATTCTTTCTGGGAAAATGGTGAATTGCTTAAAAGTATTGATTTTACTGGGTTTTCAGAGGTTTTGTCTTAATTTATGAGTTTCCCAAAAACGGATAATAGCAAATACTCTATGTCATAGGGCAATCTCTTTCATTCTGTTTCGGGGCAAAGTTTTTATCCTGTATAAATTCTTTATCCTTCAGAGATTTCCCTGTTCATTTATGTTCCAAACATAAAATAGATTGCTTCAGAGTAATACCTTTTAACTCTGTACCACTTTTTCTGTTCCTCATAAAATTTGAATTTTAAGTCGCTCTTAACACCTCTAAAAGCCCTTAAAATAAGGTTTTTCTCTACTTTCCAAATCCTGTAAAACTGCTGCCATAGAAACAAAAAAACCTTGAAGAACCGTATTTCTACAGTTCTCCAAGGTTATTCTTATGCTTGGACACTTTCACGTTTACTTACGTGAATTTAGATTTTTCACTGGCTGAAACTTTTGCCCTAAAACTGGATAAAAGCCTTTGCCCTGTGATAACTAATTAAAGGCAAATTAAAATATCAATAATGGGGCAAAAAATATATCATATATATATCTGCCGGAAAATATATATAATTATAAAAAAATAAGTCCCTAACTAAATTGAATATAATAATTTCAAGATAGTTAAGGACCTATATTCTAATATTGTTTTTGCCTCATATTTTAATATTTGGCTTTACCTTGCATCAACCTTTGTCTATTTTGCCTGCTCTGCGATAGCAGCCTGTGCTGCAGCAAGACGAGCGATTGGTACACGGAATGGTGAACATGAAACATAGTCAAGTCCAATCTTGTGGCAGAACTCAACTGATGAAGGATCTCCACCGTGCTCTCCACAGATACCAACGTGAAGGTTAGGATTAACTGGCTTTCCAAGCTTAATAGCTGTCTCCATTAATTTACCAACACCTGTCTGGTCAAGCTTAGCAAATGGATCGTTCTCGAAAATCTTGTTGTCATAGTAAGCGTTAAGGAACTTACCTGCATCATCACGAGAGAATCCGAATGTCATCTGTGTAAGGTCGTTTGTACCGAAGCAGAAGAAATCAGCCTCTGTAGCGATCTCATCAGCTGTAAGAGCAGCTCTTGGGATCTCGATCATTGTACCTACATGGTACTTGATGTCAGCATTTGCAGCAGCGATCTCAGCATCAGCTGTCTCAACTACAATCTTCTTAACGAACTTAAGCTCTTTGATCTCACATACTAATGGGATCATGATCTCAGGCTCGATATCCCAGTCTGGATGAGCTTTCTTTACATTGATAGCTGCACGGATAACAGCCTTTGTCTGCATCTTAGCAATCTCAGGATATGTAACTGCAAGACGGCATCCTCTATGACCCATCATTGGGTTGAACTCATGGAGTGACTCACAGATAGCTTTGATTTCCTCTACTGACTTATTCTTAGCCTTTGCAAGCTTCTCGATGTCAGCCTCCTCTGTAGGAACGAACTCATGAAGAGGTGGATCAAGGAAACGGATTGTTACTGGGCATCCCTCAAGAGCCTCGTATAATTTCTCGAAATCTCCCTGCTGATATGGAAGAATCTTGTTAAGAGCTGTCTCTCTCTCCTCTACTGTATCAGAGCAGATCATCTCACGGAATGCAGCGATTCTCTCTGGATCGAAGAACATATGCTCTGTACGGCAAAGTCCGATTCCCTCTGCACCAAGCTCACGAGCCTTCTTAGCATCTGCAGGAGTATCTGCATTTGTACGAACCTTAAGTCTTCTGAACTCATCAGCCCATGCCATAACACGTCCGAACTCACCAGCGATTGAAGCATCAACTGTTGGGATGATTCCAGCGTAGATGTTACCTGTTGTACCATCGATAGAAATCTCAGATCCCTCTGTGAATGTCTGTCCTGCAAGTGTGAACTTCTTGTTCTCCTCGTCCATATTGATATCACCACAACCAGATACACAGCATGTTCCCATACCACGTGCAACTACGGCTGCGTGAGATGTCATACCACCACGAACTGTAAGGATACCCTGAGCAGCCTTCATTCCTGTGATGTCCTCTGGAGATGTCTCAAGACGTACAAGTACGACTTTCTCTCCTCTTTCAGCCCATGCCTCAGCATCGTCAGCTGTGAATACAACCTTACCACAAGCAGCTCCCGGAGATGCTCCAAGACCCTTTCCAAGTGGAGTTGCAGCCTTAAGTGCAGCAGCATCGAACTGTGGATGTAATAATGTATCAAGGTTACGAGGATCGATCATTGCAACAGCCTCAGCTGGTGTCTTATGTCCCTCATCTACTAAATCGCAAGCGATCTTAAGAGCAGCTGGAGCTGTTCTCTTACCATTACGGCACTGAAGCATATAGAGCTTCTTGTTCTCAACTGTGAACTCCATATCCTGCATATCATGGTAGTGATTCTCAAGAGTCTCACAAACCTTAAGGAACTCAGCGTATGCCTCTGGGAACTCCTGCTCCATCTGAGCGATTGGCATTGGAGTACGAACACCGGCAACAACGTCCTCACCCTGTGCATTGATAAGGAACTCACCCATAAGCTTGTTCTCACCAGTTGCAGGATCACGTGTGAATGCAACACCTGTACCTGACTCGTTATTTAAGTTACCGAATACCATTGGCATTACGTTAACAGCTGTTCCCCATGAATAAGGGATATCGTTATCTCTTCTATAAACATTTGCACGTGGGTTGTCCCATGAACGGAATACAGCCTCGATAGCAAGCTTTAACTGCTCTACAGGATCTGAAGGGAAATCTGATCCTAACTGATTCTTGTACTCAGCCTTGAACTGCTCTGCTAACTCTTTAAGGTCAGCTGCTGTAAGGTCTACGTCAAATTTAACACCTCTGTCCTCTTTCATCTTGTCGATGAGCTGCTCGAAGTACTTCTTTCCTACTTCCATAACAACGTCTGAGAACATCTGAATGAAACGTCTGTATGAATCATATACGAAACGCTCGAATGCTGGATCTGGGTTACCAGCGATCATAGCTGCAACAACATCATCATTAAGACCAAGGTTAAGGATTGTATCCATCATACCTGGCATTGAAGCTCTGGCACCTGAACGAACAGATACGAGAAGAGGATTCTTAAGGTCACCGAATTTCTTTCCGTTAACCTCTTCCATCCATTTTACACCTTCCATAGTCTGAGCCATAATCTCATCATTGATCTTACGTCCATCCTCGTAGTACTGTGTACAAGCCTCAGTAGTGATTGTGAAGCCCTGTGGTACAGGAAGTCCAATCTCTGTCATCTCAGCGAGGTTAGCACCCTTACCACCGAGAAGATTACGCATGGTCATGTTACCCTCTTTGAAGGTATATACCCACTTGTTTGCCATTTTGCAATTCCTCCTAAATTTTATTTCTGGTATGGTAAAAAAACCATCCATATACTTGATTAATGTGTGCACTCATACAAGCGCACACATTAATAATACCATAATTTCAGCAAATATCAACTAATTTTTATTATCTTTTCCCTTATGTTTCATACTATTTTTTTGAACACGGACAGACTTAACATTCTTTACTATGACAAATATCATAATTGCAAGAATTGCAACTATCCCAAGCGCACCAATAGCCAGCGGAACGACCATTCCACTCTCACTAATCACGGTGGCAAGCGGTACCTGCTCATCTGCTATATCATGCTTATTGTCGTTTGCCGCCTGCGGTACCTGCTCATCTGCTATATCAGTATTTGGCTGTGCCTGCGGTGCCTGGATTCCATCCTGCGGATCATTTTGTCCGTCAGGCACTATTGTGTTTGCGGCATTTGCTCCATCTGCAGCTCCGTTATTTGCCGCTCCTGCTGCATTGCCCGCTGCATTAGCTGCCCCGGCTGCATTTGCTGCTCCTGCGGCTGCCTGATTGCCGCCTGCTGCAGTATTGTCATTTGCTCCATTTCCGGCAGCAGCCATGCTTGATGCAGCCCTTGAATATACAAAATTGAACACGTTTTCTGACGCATTTGACGACAGCTTTCCTGTCTGATTATAGCTGTCCGGAATATATCCATCTATATACAGATAAGCTATAACCGGCTCATCGCCCACATTACCATAATAGGTACGGCTTTCAGCAAGCTTATTGCCATCTGTATCCACATAGTTGACTGTATACTCAGCAAGCTCGCCCGGTATGCCGTATGCAACAACATAGTCCTGATCTCCCGATACGAGAAAAGCCGACTGTGCAACCGTATTATTGTCACGGCCGCTTAATCTGATTCCCTTTACATAGTACTTGCTGTTTTCATTAAGTGCCACACTGCCCTGTGCATCACAGCTGATGACATCTCCGTATTCAAGACCTGTGACAATTATTTTGTCTTCTTTAGCAGAAACAGAAACCGAAGCCCCATTGCCTGATGCCTTGCGCACCTGCACACCACCGTTTATGCTTCCCTGACCTCCGGCTGAAAAGGAAACAGTGTATGTATATGAAAATGCCTTTGCATCTGCTGTCTGTGCGAAAACACCGGTTATGACAACAAGAGCTGCAAGAAAATATTTAAGCAATCTTTTCATTTTGCTTAGCCCCCTTTCTGTCACTTACGAAAGCCAGTATCATCAAAATAATACCAATCACAAACACTACAGCTGACGCTATTGACCAGATATCTCCGGTCTTTACTTTGCTTGTTGTAGTTGTAAATGTAGGTGGATTTGATAAAGTTGGATCTGAGTTATCCTCTACCGCAAAGTTCATCATAAGCTTTGCAAGTGTATCCTGATATATATTACCCTGACTCTCTCCGTCAAGCCCTACTAAAAGCTTTACGCTGCCTCCCTCTCCAGGCTCTAATGTCTTTAAATAAAAGAACTTATCCAGAGAGTTTGTAGCCTCATTGAGTCCTTTTCCGGCTGTTGTCTCCTTCTCACCACCTACGCTGGTGCTGCTGTATATAGTGTCCTCTTTTCCATCCGGTCCTACAAATGTAAGAATATATGAGTATCCACCATTTTCAGCCACAGCCTGTGTATCCTCAAGACTCTTTAATACATCATTGGACATATACCATTTCGTCGAAATACTGCTGTTATTCTTTATATCAACGGAAAATGTGACAGAATCTCCGGGCTCCATCTGTGAGACAGAGGCTGCTATTTTATTTGAATCAAATGAGCTGACCATCTCCTTGCCTGTAAACTCACACGAGCCGGCTACAGTAGTATTTTCATCTGCAAATACAGTGCCTATCGAACCAAGGATAAACAACATGCATGATAATAATGCGATAAATTTTTTCATATTGTCCTCCTTTACTCTAAGCTTAGTGCTCCATCATCTGATATATTTACATCAACACCCCACGCACTCTTAATCGCGTCCTTTGCATTGTGTGTCTGTACTGCATCAACAGTTACTTCCAGCACAAATAACGCACCATCATACTCATACGTAGTGGTAATGGTTGTAAGTCCGTTATCATCAGTCTGTGATGTCTGATCCACTATGGTGGCAATATCACCGGCTATACTGATTTTGTCAGCAAAATCAGGTGAAGTCTGACCCTTTTTCAAAATAGAATTGTAGTAAAATACATTTCTCTCTGTGGTCTTAGCACTCTCATCCTCTGTCCAGCCATCGTTTGTAAAGCCAATCTGTATCTTGGATGGATCAAGGTTTGAAAGCTTATCACCTGTCTCCTTGTCTGCCCAGTAATGCTGCACAGTCACTCTCACATACTCATCTATCGAGCCGCTGTTTTTGACAGCAAGCCTCTCATCGTACTTTTTGTCGAGAATCAGCTTTTCATCTCCGGCATTTTCTAACATATCGCCAAGCAGCACTCCTGTTGCCTCGCTCCAGTCATCATCCTTATGCTTATAATCACGCCAGCTCACATCATTGCCATTCTCAGTTAAAGTGACACCGATGGATTTGATGTCAATCTGAGCCAGATAATTATCACTCATATATGTAAGAGTTGCTTATATCTAATGTAGCATCTCCGCCTATCTTAACAACAACATCACCATTGTCCTTAACTTCACTATAGCCACTTGCGCCAAATGTCGCACCACCTTTAATTTCAGTAGTGTTGCTTTGTATGTAATCATCAGCAAATTTAATCAATACAGAAAATGTACCATCATTGTTTTTTATAAAGCGATAATTACAAAACTTATTGCCGCTTTCGTCTGTATATGAATGCCAGCCATCACAAACCGCATCAGGAATAGATATATCCTGTCCATAAGTCATATAATAATTCTTAATTATATTTCCGCTTTCATCCTTGAACTCACCCTCGCCTATGGCGAAAGACATATCAACCTTATAATTAAATGTCTTTCCATCCCATTCTACTTCAGGCTGATCACCTTCAAGCTTCACCACCGGAGGATTTTTAAGCTTCCCCAGATTGGTATATGTTTCCTTCTGTCCATCCACCTCGAACTCGTACTTGTTCTGATCTTCTGCAGATGCAGGTTGTATAAGTCTGTACGCAGTAATGCCCAGCACAATAACAGCCATTGAAATAATAAACGTAGCAAGCTGTCTACGTCTTCTCACTCTTTTAAGCCGTTCTTTGCCGAGACGTTCCATATCCTTATCCATTCTGCATCCTCCTCCTAATATATAAGTGTAGGGTTTAGATACCCCAACAGCCAGTTGGGTTCTATCCCTCTTATTGCTAAAGCTGTACAATGATGAGGTATCGGTCTGACAGTATTCTCCTTGGACTCAATAGACG
>ENA-OPYX01000322-OPYX01000322.1-human-gut-metagenome-genome-assembly--contig:-NODE-322-length-28605-cov-3.561486_pt1 | contig 28605 bp, 30 predicted proteins | sample MGYA00242639_ERZ504486 | MGnify/ENA primary metagenome ERZ504486 (study PRJEB26092, sample SAMD00036296) | human gut metagenome | host: Homo sapiens | study: EMG produced TPA metagenomics assembly of... | reverse complement strand
TGAAAGCGAAACGAGCCGCTTACGAAGGTGCCGTGGCCGAATATGGAGCAAACAGTGCTCACAGCCTTCAAGGAGACACCATGACGCCATCATCAACTTCAACAAAATAAAAGACATCTACGAGTCGCGCCGCCAACTGGCCGAAGCTTCGCGCACGCAGTGGAGTTGGCACAACTGCAATACATCAACGGGGTCATCGGTTACCTGGACCTTCTGGACGCCCAACGTAACTACTTCGACGCCCAAGTGTCGTTGAGCAACGCCGTGTGCAACAAACAGCTGATGATTATCAACCTCTATAAAGCCCTCGGCGGAGGTTGGAAGTAAAATCACCTTTACAGTCCCGTCCCCCGTTTCCCGATGCCTCTCATCGGAAAACGGGGACGGGGCTATCATCCTTCCCTTTTCCGGAAATCAGTTTTTGTGTTCTTCTTCCTCCTTCCGTTTCTTTCTTGAATCAAACTCATGAAAGCCGAAGATATAAGACCAGTGGGAATGGCTATCATCGCAATGCCTACCATACAAATCACACCGCTCAGCAACCGTCCCAATGCCGTAACCGGATAGACATCCCCATAACCCACGGTGGTGAACGTCACCACAGCCCACCAAAAACCGTCGCCGATATTGGCAAAGGCTTCGGGTTGTGCCTCGTGTTCGATATAGTACATCAGGATGCCCGAAAACCCTAAGAGGATGCCACAAGCCGTACAAGCCGTTATCAATTCATCCTTCACCATCTGCAACACACGTCCGATAAGTTGGAACGAGCGGGAATAGCGTATCAACTTAAAAATCATTAAGATGTAGGCCAGTACCGCCAAATGTACAAAGATGGTCTCCCGATACAGGTAAATGATGAGAAAAGGGATGACAGCCACAAAATCTATCAAACCATAAAACGAAAACAAATACCTGAAACGGGAACGCCAAGCACGATACTGACGATATTGGACAGGAGCTGCTATGACGCGCAACACATATTCGACCGTAAAGACGAAGGAGGCCAAATAACAAAAGCTGTATAATTGCAGGCGATAAGGTGCAGAGGACTCGAAAGAACTGCAAATCACGGAGAAAATCGCCCCGACAATGAAAAACAAGACCGTATAGCGGAACCACCTTGTCGTTAAATATCGGTGTACGGCAAGATACAACTTTTCATGATGAATCACGAACCTCTTCCTGCCCCGAGCCGGAATCGTAGGATGCGCCCTGTGTTTTATTTCCATTTTATCACTAATTAAACATCCAAAGGTAACATTTTATTCTTTCGTGATCTGTGGTGCAGTGACAGGTCTGGCAGGTATGCTTTATACTGCAAACTATGCAATTGGTTATTATGGAATGGCAGACGGTTTTGAAATGACTGCGATCGCAATCTGCGTTCTCGGTGGAGTATCTATCACCGGTGGTAAAGGACGTATGGATGGTGTGGCAATCGGTGCACTTATCATGTCTGTGATCACATATTTCATTAGTATGATTCCTGGTATGAGTGTATGGCAGAAATCACTCCAGGGCGGAATTATCATTGTTGCCGTTGCAATTAACTACTTTACCGAGCAGTCTGCTAAGAGACAGGCTCTCAAAGAAAGGAGTGCGTTGATCTAATGCCAGGAAGTAATTACGACAGAGACCTCAGTGTCAAGGAAGGATTTGTATTAAAGAAATTCCTTGTCAAATGGGAAATGATTCTTGTATATATCATGGTTTTAATTAATGTACTGTTGGCGGTTATAAAACCGGATCTTTATTTTACCCACGGTACAGTTCAGTCAATGATCAATGCAGGTCTGGATGTTTCTCCGCTTGTACTTGGTATGGTTGACGCAATGGAAAAAGAGGGTATTCGTGCATTCGGACCTCGTGCAAATGCCGCTATAATAGAGGGAAGTAAGGCTTTTTCAAAGGAACTTATGAAGAAGTACAATATTCCTACTGCAAATTATGAAGTGTTCACAGACAGTACGTCTGCGATTGATTATATCAAAGCGCAAAACACGTTTCCGACAGTTATAAAAGCCGACGGACTTGCACTTGGCAAGGGTGTTATCATAGCACAAAACCTTGAGGAGGCTGAGCAAGCTGTTCACGAAATGATTGACGACGGAAAGTTCGGAAAGAGCGGAAGTCGTGTAGTAATCGAAGAATTCTTGACAGGTCCTGAAGTCAGTGTACTTGCATTTACCGACGGTAAGACTGTTAAACCTATGGTATCGGCACAAGACCATAAGAGAGCATATGATAATGACGAAGGTCTTAATACAGGCGGTATGGGTACATTCTCACCGAGTCGTTTGTATGATGACGCAAAAGCGGAAGAATGTATGAAAAATATTTTTGTTCCGACTATTAAGGCTATGAGCAGTGAAGGCAGACCTTTCAAGGGCGTGCTTTATTTCGGACTTATGATGACTGCGAACGGTGTTAAGGTTATTGAATATAACTGCCGTTTCGGTGACCCTGAAACACAAGTTGTTTTGCCGAGATTGAAAACTGACCTTGTTGAAATTATGGAGGCTGTTATTGATGAACGCCTTGATGAAATCAACATTGAATGGGAAGATAATGCGGCGGTATGCGTTGTTATGGCGTCGGGCGGTTATCCTGTAAGCTATAAAAAAGGCTATGAAATCAGCGGTCTTGATAACATAGGCGATTTGACTGTGTTCCACGCAGGAACAGCAGTAAAGGACGGTAAAATCGTTACTAACGGAGGACGTGTTCTTGGTGTTACGGCTGTCGGCAAAGACCTTGACGAGGCTATTAAGAATGCTTATGCAGGTGTTGCAAAAATTTCTTGGACAGATGAATTCCATAGAAGTGATATAGGTATAAAGAAATATTAATTCTGTAGGTGAATGGCGTTTTTGATTGCTCTTTGCGGAGGGATAATTATGAATAAAACTAAAAGGATGTTGAAAAATGCGGCAATATCGGTTGGCATAGGTGCAGTACCGGCTTTTGTGGTATTGTGGCTTTGCAATTTATTTATGAAAGTAAATGAACTTACGTACATGGCAAGGATGACAATGTACAAAATATGCATAACGATGCCTTTGATGATAGGTATTACCGTAATGCTTTTTGCAATGGTGTCTTTTATAAGCAGAGATGAGAAAAGAATTAACAAAGAGATTGAAAAAGAAAAGCGTTCACACACTTCAAGTATTACCAATGCTAATATGTTTGGACTTGTCGATGATGATTGGGATAAAGGATTTTTGTCAATATACGGTGAAGAAATTAAGCCCGGAAAAGACCACGGCACAGCATATATGGTTTTTAAATTCCTTTCGATTTTCTTTTTGTGGGCAACTGCCTTTATGGTTTTGGGTATGCTCTGCATGATGTTGTCGGCTGTAAGATAAGAGATACGGCAATTAAAGTCGTTCGATTGAAAAAATCGGACGGCTTTTTTTCTTGACTAATGATTTTAGGAATGTTAAAATTATCATATGACGAAAGATTTTTTGTTGGAGGATTGAAAATGAAAAGACAAGATTATATATCGTGGGACGAATATTTTATGGGGATTGCGTTATTGTCTGCACAGAGGAGCAAGGACTCGCATACACAGGTAGGTGCGTGTATTGTAAATCATGAAAATAAAATATTGTCGCTTGGCTATAACGGTATGCCGACAGGGTGTTGCGATGACGATATGCCTTGGGAAAGAAATGGTGAAAACCCTGTAAATACGAAATATATGTACGTTTGCCATGCAGAGCTTAATGCGATTTTAAACAGAAGTTCAGGCTCGCTTGAGGGCGCTAAGCTGTATGTAACGCTGTTCCCTTGCAACGAATGTGCGAAGGCGATTATTCAAAGCGGTATCAAGGAAGTTGTGTATATGTCCGACAAATACGCCGATGAGGCTAACACTATTGCGTCAAAGAAAATGTTTGACATGGTAGGTATTAAATACAGAATATATGAAAAAACGGGCAGAAAATTAATGATAGAATTATAAGAACGGCGTGACCGTTCTTTTTTTTATAAAATATTTTGAAAAAAGTCAAAAAAACTCTGTTTTTTTAATTGGTTTTATTGTATAATAAGAGTATATTAGGTATTTTATGCGAAAAAATTTAAGAAACGGAGATGAAGTCATGGCGGTGAACAGAGTTTCAATAACCATTAATTCACGTCAATATACAGTTGTTGCTGAGGAAAGCAGAGAGTATATCGAAAGATTGGGCGAACATATAAATGAAAAGGTTAAAAACGTTTTGAATGGCGGTCAAAATGTTCTTGGGGAACGTCCTATTGTTTTGGCGGCACTTAATATTTGTGACGAATATTTCAAAGCACTTGAATCGGACGATTCGGTAAAGGTTGAAATAGAAAAATTAAATTCAAAAATCGATAATTTAAAAAAAGAGAACGACTCGATAAAAAGAGAACTTGACGACGCAAAAAGCGGACAGGTTACGATTGATGAAACAGAATTGAATGCCAGAAATTAACATCAACAAAAAAAAGACCTTGAAACAGCAAATAAAAACAATAAAACTCTTGAAGAAACTATTAAAAGTTTAAAAGAAAAACTAAAAGCATACGAAGAAAATACAGTTGTATCAGACGGCAAGAAGAAGGTTAAATGAGTATGGAACTTTTAGCACCTGCCGGCAGCAGAAAGGCACTTACGGCGGCGGTACAATCGGGAGCGGATGCGGTATATCTCGGCGGTCCGCAGTTCGGCGCACGTTACAGTGCCGAAAACTTTACAATCGAAGAAATGAAAACGTGGGTGGATTACTGCCATTTATACGGTGTTGACGTTCACGTTACGGTAAATACGCTTGTTAAGGAAAAGGAAATTGAAAGCCTTAAAGAATATTTGAAGCAACTTAATAAAATCGGCGTTGACGCACTTATTGTTCAGGATATGGGCGCTGTGGAGATTATCAAAAAGACTGTTCCGGATATGACTTTACACGCAAGCACGCAGATGACCGTTACAAGTCTTGAGGGTGTAAAATATCTTGAGGATATGGGATTTTCAAGAGTAGTTTTGGCGCGTGAATTGTCGGAAAAAGAGATAGAGCATATTTGCAAAAATGCAAAAGCGGAAATTGAAGTTTTTGTTCACGGTGCAATTTGTATGTGTTACTCCGGACAGTGCCTTATGTCGAGTATTTTAGGCGGCAGGAGCGGTAACAGAGGTCGTTGCGCTCAACCGTGTCGATTGCCGTATGATTTGCTTGAAAACGGCAAAACGGTTAAAAGCGGATATGTTTTAAGTCCTAAAGATATGGCACTTGTGAATGACTTGGGGACACTAAAACGTATAGGCGTAACATCACTGAAAATTGAGGGACGCTTAAAAAGAGCGGAATATGTATCCGCTGTTGTGGGCGTGTACCGAAAGTATCTTGACAAGGGCGGAAACGTGTCAAAAAAAGATATGCAGGAACTGCTTGACGCATTTTCAAGAACAGGTTTTACAGACGGATATTTTAAAGGCAATCTCGGTAAAAATATGATGAGCCACGATACTCCGAGTAACAGTGCGGAAAATAAATTTACCGATGAGGCGAAAAAACGTGCCGCAGAGGACGCAAATATCCGTAAAATCAACACAGGTATTATGGGGACACTAAATATTGATGCCCCGCTTGAACTTACAATGTACGATAATGACGGACATTACGCGTATGCACAAGGGACACTAAAATCCGAAAAAGCACTCCATAAACCTATGGACGAAAAAAGACTTCGCGACCAGCTTTCAAAACTCGGAAGTACACCGTTTGAATGTGACGATATAAATATTACGATAGACGACGGAATTACAATTCCGATTAAGGAAATAAACAGCGTAAGACGTGAATGTTGCGAAAGCCTTATAAATCAAAGGCAAATGCGTGAAAAAGGCAGAGAACTTGACTTTGAAATTGAGCATATCAACCGTAAAAAAACGGATATAATACTCACTTGTGAAGTCAGTGATGAAGAACAGTTCAAAGCTGCCGTTAAAAATAATATAAAAAGAATATATGTCCCAAATGATTTAATAGGGACACTGAAAGATGTGCCTGACGATGTTGAAATAATATCAAAATCGGCGGATATATTTTGTGAAGAAAACATAAAGACGGACGGTGTACTTGTTTCGTCACCGGCTGCAATTTACAAGTATAAAGATAAAGAGATATACGGCGATTTCAGATTGAATGTTTTTAATTCGCAAACGGCACAGCATTACGGCAACTTGAAAACGGTTACATTATCTCCTGAACTTAATTTACATGAAATCGCTGATTTATGTGAAAATACAAACGCAAATCTTGAAGTTATAGGTTACGGACATATTCCGCTTATGATGATGAAAAACTGCCCGATAAAAGCTATGGGAAAATGCCAAAAAGGCAAAATGATATACAAGCTGAAAGACAGAAAAAGAGAAGAATTTCCGATTGTTTGTTCAAAAGGCTGTATAGCGAAACTTTTAAATTCGAAGCCTATATTTATGGCGGATAAAATCGCGGATTTAAAAAAACTTAAAATAAACAGTATCAGATTGATATTTACTGTTGAAAAATTCGCTCAATGTGATAAAATAATAGATATGTATAAGAGAGCTTTAACCGGCGAAAAAAATGTGCAGAGTATGACGGAAAACACATACACAAGAGGACATTTTTATCGCGGTGTGCTTTAAGAAAGGTTATAATGCAATGATAGATTTTATACTTGCGTCGGGTTCACCGAGAAGAAAAGAACTTTTGGAGCTTATGGGACTTGAATTTAAGGTGATTGTTTCGCAAGCGGACGAAGATTCCGTTTCAAAAGATTTGAAAACCGAGCTTTACGTGCAGGAGCTTGCACTTTTAAAGGCGAGTGCAACCGCGAAAGAGGTTTTACGCAATAAAAATGCGGTTATAATTTCAGCAGACACAATCGTAACGCTTGACGGACAAATACTCGGTAAGCCTAAAGACGAAGATGACGCATTTAATATGCTTTCAAAACTTTCGGGACGTGAACATGAAGTATATACGGGATATTGCGTTATGCGAATAAGTGACGGAAAAGCCGTTTGCGGAAAAGTTAGGACAAAAGTAAAGTTTAAAGATTTGAGCGATGACAAAATTCGCGGATATATAAATTCGGGCGAGCCTATGGATAAGGCAGGTGCATACGGAATACAGGGACTCGGTTCACTTTTGATTGAAAAGATTGACGGCGATTATTTTAATGTTGTCGGTCTGCCGATAAGTGCACTTGCGGACACGCTTGAGGACGAAATGGATATAAAGATATTATAAAAGGAGAACAACGAAAATGGGGATATTTTCAAAAGATATAGGAATTGACCTTGGTACAGCAAACACACTTGTGTATGTAAAGGGCAAGGGAATAGTAGTAAGAGAGCCGTCTGTTGTGGCGATTGACAAGTACGAAGGTAAGGTGCTTGCGGTCGGTAATGCTGCAAATGAGATGATAGGCAGAACGCCTGAAAACATTGTTGCGGTACGCCCGATGAAAGACGGTGTTATTGCGGATTTTGACATAACTCAAGCTATGATAAGAGCGTTTATAAAAGAGGCTGACGTGAGCAACGTATTTAAGCCGAGAGTTGTTGTTTGCATACCGTCGGGCATAACGGAAGTTGAAAGACGTGCAGTTGAAGAGGCGGTTATTCAAGCAGGCGCAAAGGCAGTTGCACTTATCGAAGAACCTATGGCGGCTGCTATGGGTGCCGGACTTCCTGTGAATGATGCAACAGGTAATATGGTTGTCGACATCGGCGGCGGTACAACAGAAGTTGCGGTTATTTCGCTGGGCGGTATCGTTTCGTCAAGATCAATCAGAATTGCGGGAAATGCTTTGGACAGTGCTATTATCAATTATTTGAAGAAAGAAAATCAAATCAATATAGGTGACAAAATGGCTGAAGATATAAAGGTAGCCATTGCGTCTGCATATGAAGATGACGAAGAAGGCGTTTACGAAGTAAGAGGTCGTGACGTTGCGACAGGCTTGCCGAAAACGGCACAAATCAAGGAAAGCGAAATCAGAGCCGCTATAAGCGAGAATGTGGACGAAATGATTGAAGCTATAAAACTGACATTGGAAAACACGCCTCCGGAACTTGCGGCAGACGTTATGGAACGCGGAATAGTGCTTACAGGCGGCGGTGCGTTGATTAAAGGTCTTGACAAACTTATCACCGAAACCACAAAAATTCCTACACATGTTGCCGAATATCCGCTTGACTGTGTTGCAATAGGAACAGGCAAGGCTCTTGATAATATAAAAGAACTTATCGAATCATCAAAATAATTTTGGATTGTATAACGGAAGGTTAGAAAATATGTCATCATTTTTTAAAAGAAAAGGCGTGATTGCGGCGGCGATTATAACCGCCGTAGTGCTTGTATGTGCCGCTATTGCTCATTTCGGCGGTACAAATCCCGTATCCAAAGTGCTTAGAACTGTATTTTCACCGTTTCAGAACGGTTTTTCGTATATAGTGAACAAGGTTACGGATACGACTGATTTTATTCGTGAAATGAACGGCTACAAGGAAGAAAACGCAAGACTTGTAGGTGAAATTAATGAGCTGAAAAAACAAAATAAAGATGTTGCAAATTACAGAGAAGAAAACGAACGTTTAAAAGAAACGCTTGAACTTCAAAACAGTCTTGAAAATTATTCAACCGTTGCCGCGTCTGTTATTGCGTATTCGTCAAATAACTGGTACGACACAATACAGATAAGCAAAGGCTCACTTGCTGGTGTAGCTGTCGGAAACGCGGTTATAACACCTGACGGAGTGGTAGGAAAAGTTGTTGAAACAGGTCCTACATGGTCGATTGTTTCGACAATATTGAATCCCGATAACGCAATGGGCGTAAAGGTTTCAAGAACAAGCGATGTTGCGGTTGTTGAAGGAGACAGTGAATTGTACAGCCAAAACTACTGTAAAATGACGTTTATTGACAAAGGCTCAAACCTTATAATAGGCGATATTCTTGAAACATCGGGTTCAGGCGGAATTTATCCGGCAGGACTTTCTGTCGGTGTAATTCGTGAGATAAATTCGGACGCTATGGGTAATTTGAATTATGCAACAGTAGAGCCGCTTGTTGATTTCAACAAGCTTTATGAAGTGCTTGTTATAAACGGAACATATTGATTGGAGAGAAAAAGTGAGAAATTTTAAGATTTTTCTGTGGATTTTTGTGATTTTTCTTGTTCAGACGGTAGTGCTTTCACCTATCCATATATTCGGTGCGGTACCGTCTGCGGTATTGGCGTTTGTGATGTGTGTGGCAATTCTTGAAAATGAATTTCGCACTGCTGTTATAATAAGCGGGATATGTGCCGTTGTTATGGGCGCAATCGGAGGAAGAAATTTTACGGAGATTACGTTGTTTTATGCGTACAGTTCGATAATTGTATTCGCGGCAAGAAAACGTCCGAGATATGTCGGTAATTTTCCGAAAACGATTGTATGGACCTTTATTATGTCGGCAATACTTGAAATATTGTTGTTCGTCATAAGAGAAATGACGCTTGATGTGTCGGTAATTTTCAGTGATGCATTGCCGACGGCGGTATTTAATACGGTTATTGCAGTTATATTATATCCGATACTAAAAAAGACATTGTATAAAGAGAAAAGAAGAAAAAGCTTTTGATAGCTTAAGGAGAATGTATATAAATGCCAAACAGTAAAGCGAGATTTATTATATTAAAAATAGTCATAGCTGTTATGTTTGCGGCGGTGATATGGAAGCTTTTTGATTTACAGGTATTAAAGGGCGAACAGTATTATGAAATCGCTAATGACAGAATGACTACCAATATAGTCGAAAAAGCACCGCGAGGTGAAATTCTTGACAGATACGGAACAACTCTTGTATCCAACAAAGTCGGTTATTCTGTTGTTATGCAGAAAACCGATGTTAAAGACGAAGAATTTAACGATATTATAAAAAAACTTGTGGATATATTTTATTCGACTCAATGTGAATATTATGATGATTTACCTATTTCGTTCGCACCGTATCAGTTTAAGTTTGAGGACGAAAACGAGGACGGCTCCGTGGAGGACGAACGTGAGGCGTGGTTTAAAAATAATTCACATCTTGGCAAGGGTATAGAAGAAAATATGTCTGCCGACCAAATAATGCAGGCATACAAGGAGATATATAAAGTCAGCGACGTTTACAGCGAGGACGAGCAAAGACGTATCGTGGGTATCCGATACGCTGCGGAGGCAAGCGGTTTGTCACAGACAACATTGTTTACAGTTGCGGACGATATATCCGTTGATGCGGTAACGCAGATAAAGGAACGTCAGGACGAGTTTAAAGGCATAGCCGTTATAAACGACTATATCCGTCAATATGACGCTCCCGGACTTGCAACGCATATTTTAGGTCGTACAGGTAAAATCAATGCCGAAGAATACGAGGCAAACAAAGATTTGGGTTACGGCTATAATGACATTATCGGTAAACAGGGCATTGAAAAGTGGGGCGAACAGTATTTAAGAGGTATTGACGGCACTACAGGTACAACTAAGGAAGTAAACGGTAAAGAGATTACCGTTATGAACGATGCAGAGCCTGTTCCGGGCGATTATATCGTGCTTACATTGGATTCGGATTTGCAGAAAGTGGCGGAAAAATCGCTTGAAGATACAATACAAAATATTCGTGCGTCAAGCGGTGTGAAAGCAAAGGACGGTGCAGACTGTGACGCAGGTTCTGTTGCTGTCATTGACGTAAAAACAGGCGATTTGCTTGCAGGTGCGTCGTATCCGACATACGATATGTCGAAGTTTAATGAGGATTATGAAACTTTGATTAATAATGACGCAAAGCCTATGTGGAACAGACTTGTAAGCGGACTTTACAGTCCTGGTTCGACATTTAAACCATTGACGGCGATTGCGGCACTTGAAACGGGTAATTTGAATGTAAATGAAATTATCGAGGACGAGGGTATTTATAAATTCTATGCCGACTATCAGCCGAACTTGTTGGATTTGGGGTGAATATAAATTGACTCACGGTAAGCAAAACGTCAGTGCGGCACTTGAAAATTCGTGTAACTATTTCTTCTATGAAGTCGGCAGACGTATGGGAATAAATAAACTTGATGAGTATGCAAAGAAGTTCGGTCTTGGTGAAAAAACGGGTATCGAGCTTGACGAAGAAGTGGCAGGTCATATGGCAAGCCCCGGATATAAAAAAGAGGTAGTTGCAAGTGCTACCGATCGGGAATGGTTTGGCGGTGACACTCTTCAAGCGGCAATCGGTCAGTCATACAGCTTGTTTACACCTATTCAGCTTGCAAACTATGCCGCAACAATAGCAAACGGCGGTACAAGATATAAAGTAAATCTTATAAAAAGCGTTCGTTCATCGGTTGACGGCGGTGTTGTAAAAGAATTTAATCCGGAAGTTATCGAAAAAGTCGATATGGACGATGAAGTTATCAATGCCGTAAAACAAGGTATGAAACGAGTTGTTGACGAAGGTAGTGCGAGTGAAATTTTCGCAAATTACGGTATAGCGGTCGGCGGTAAAACAGGTACGGCACAGGTCGGAAACGGTTCAAATAACGCTGTGTTTATTGCTTTTGCACCGTTTGACGATCCGCAAATCGCGGTATCGGTTGTGCTTGAACACGGTGTTCGTGGTACAAATGCCGCGCAGGTAGCAAAAGATATTTTTGATAAATATTTCAATCTTGACAGTGCAGACGCAACCGCAGAGCCTACAACCACAACAGATGTGCAAGGCGGATTATTGAGATAGTTTATAATATGGGGAGGTTTGATTGAATTGGAAAAAGAGCTTATAAAGCTGAAAGGTACGGCTGACGGGGTAAAGATATATCTTGACAGTGAATGTGAATTTTCTAAGTTGATGAACTCCCTGTATGAAAAAATAAGACAGTTCAGAAAGTTTTCGGTGGCGGACGTTGTAATATATATGTTGTCGGCAGGGAACTTTCAACGAGTGATAAAATGCGTCTTGACGCGGTTATTACGGCTATGTTGCCGGAATGTGAGATAAATTGCGGTGAAAGAAAAGTAATAAAAGCCGAAGATTCGTTTGAAGAAACTCTTGAACTGCCTAAGGAACTTCTTCAGGAAAATACTGAAGAAATACATAATGAGAGTGAAGAAGTCCGCGAAATCGCGGAGGAAGAAACGGAACTTGAGGAGATAAAGGAAGTCGTAACGACTAATTTTAAAAGCAGTCGTGCGAGGTTTTACGAAGGCGTTGTTAAAGCAGGCAAAACAGTTTTTGCGGACGGACACCTTACCCTTTTCGGCGACGTTGAGGAGGGTGGAATGATAACGGCGGTCGGTAACGTTATCGTTATCGGAAGTATAAAAGGCAGCGTTGAGGCCGGGTGTATGGGTAATGATAATGCCTATATATTTGCGCTTGACTTTAAGCCGACAGATGTAAGAATTTCAAAAACTCACTGCAATTTTGATGAATTTGATACGCCGAATACCGAAAATCCTAAAAAGGCATATTTAATAAATAATCAAATTTGTGTAGATGATTTTTTGGTAAAAATATAGCAAAGAGAAAAAAATGTGATATAATTACGCAGAAAAGAGTTTTGGGTAATTTTACTGCGCATAAATTCATATTGAAAGGATAAGGAAAATGGGAAAAATCATCATAGTTGCATCCGGAAAAGGCGGTACGGGAAAGACAACTGTAACCGCAAATATAGGTGCGGCATTGGCTATGAGGGGTAATCTTGTTGCACTTGTCGATATGGATATGGGTTGTCGAAACTTGGATATTACACTCGGACTTGAAAGCAGTATCGTTTACGATATATTTGACGTAATTGAAGAAAACTGTGACTTAGACGAGGCTTTGATTAAGGATACAAGATATGAAAACTTGTATTTTATACCCGCTCCGCAAACACGTGACACTTCGTCTGTCGAAGATGAGGCGGTAAAGGGGATATGGGAAAAACTTTCTTCAAGGTTTGATTATTGCCTTGTAGACGCTCCGGCAGGAATTGACGGCGGTTTTTTATATGCGGCTATGGGTGCGGACAGTGCCATATTGGTCACAATGCCCGAAGTTACGGCACTTCGTGACGGTGACAGAGCAATATCCGTGCTTGAAGATATGGGTATAGATGATGTCAAGGTTGTCATTAATCGCGTAAGATCGGATATGATTGACAAGGGAATAATGATGAATATGGACGATTGTGTAGATATGTTGGGTGTACCTGTGCTTGGAATTGTTCCCGATGATGAGGAACTTATGGTTGCCGCTCTTAAAGGCACTTTGGCGGTTTCGGCTGAAAATTCAAGGGCAGGACAAGCATTTTTAAATATTGCCGCAAGACTTATGGGCGAAGAAGTGCCTATTATGGAATTTGATGAAAAGGAAAGCTTTTTTGATAAGGTTAAGAAGCTTTTCGGAAAATAGAGTGAATGAGGAGGTATTTTTGTGAACATCGCTTTAATAGCACATGATAAGAAAAAAGAATTAATGGTACAGTTTTGTATTGCTTACTCGGGTATTCTGTCAAAACATTCTCTGTATGCAACCGGCACAACAGGTAAGATGATTATTGAAAATACCGGTCTTAATGTATATAGATTTTTGTCAGGACCGCAGGGGGGCGATCAGCAAATCGGTGCGAGAATTGCATATAATGAAATTGACTTGGTGCTTTTCTTCCGTGATCCGCTTAATGCCGAAGGGTATGAGCCTGACGTATTTTCGCTTCTGAGACTTTGCGATATGCACAATATTCCGATTGCAACGAACTGTGCAACGGCAGAAGTGCTTATTCACGGTCTTGAACGCGGTGACCTTGATTGGCGTGATATTGTCAATCCAAAAAACTAAAAAAGCTGATATTGAAAAAGGTGATTTTTGCAAATCACCTTTTTTTTATCAAAAATACACCGTTTAAAAGTTACATCAAAGTAACGTATTTTTGATATGTGAAAATAATACTCTGCTTTTGACTTTATGTCAAGTCTTTTTTTACTTTAAAGGGAGTAAACTGTCTATAAAACGAAAAAAGATATAATTTAATGGAGTATGCCGTATTTTAGCGAAATATATATGCAATAAAATGGCACTATGCCTATAAAAATTACTGTTTTACGGTTGAAATATTACTCGGAATATTGTATAATGATAGAATAGGCAGAGGTTTACAACATTTAGAAACCTAAGAGAGGAATTAAAGAATGAATAATAAAGTTTCCGTCGTAAAATGTGACAGATATTCCGAAGTGCAAAATGCCGTAGAAAATGCGGTGTCTTTAATCGGTGGGATTGGGAAGTTTGTGAAAAAGGGTGATAATGTTGTTATAAAGCCCAACCTTGTTTCCAAGAAAAAGCCTGAGGAGGCGGTTACGACAAATCCCGAATTTCTTCACGCGGTTATAGTGATGGTCGAAAAAGCCGGCGGAAACGTGACGATTGCCGAAAGTCCCGGCGGTCCGTATAATACTGCGGCTTTAAAGGGTGTTTATTCAGTCTGCGGAGTGGATAAGGCTATCGAGGGAACAAACGCAAAATTGAATTTTGATACAAGTTTTACGGAAGTGCATTTCCCTGAGGGAAAGACCGTAAAGAAAATTCCGATAATAAATCTGATTTTGAATGCAGATGTTATAATTTCATTGCCGAAACTGAAAACTCACGCAATGACGAGTTATACAGGTGCCGTTAAAAATCTTTTCGGCACAATTCCCGGAACATATAAAGCGGAACTGCATTTCAGATTGAATGAGAGAAAGTCATTCTGTTCAATGCTTGTGGATTTGCACGAATGTGTAAAACCGACATTGTCTATTATGGACGCTGTTTGGGGTATGGAGGGCAACGGCCCGACGGCAGGTCAGAACAGACATATAGGACTTGTTATGGCATCAGAAAATGCACACGCGCTTGATTTGGCGTCATGCTATTTGATTGATTACGCGCCGAATGAAGTTGATACGGTGCGTGAGGCGATTGAACGCGGACTTGTGTGTGACAGTGCGGAAAAAATTGATATAGCGGGCGAAGATATTAAACCGCTTGTTATGAAGGATTATTTAAAGCCCGAAAGTCATTTTAATTTGATTAAATTGATTTCACTTCCGGACGCACTTAATGCACGACTTATAAACGCACTTGCGTCAAAGCCTGCAATGGATTACGATATATGCGTAGGTTGCGGAGAATGTGCGAGATGTTGTCCGCCGAAAGCGATTGATATGTCATCGGGTAAACCTGTTATTGACACGAAGAGATGTATAAAATGTTTTTGCTGTCAAGAACTTTGCCCCAAAAAAGCGGTAAAGATAAAACGACCGCTGTTAAACAGATTTATGATTAAATTTCTAAAGTAAAGGATATGATTTTTTGTTTAATGTAGTTCTTGTTGAACCGAGAATACCGCAGAATACAGGCAACATTGCCCGTACTTGTGCGGCGACAGGGTGTAGACTTCATATTGTACGTCCGACGGCTTTTCAGATTACCGATAAAAATTTGAAAAGAGCGGGTTTGGATTATTGGCATTTGCTGAATGTATGCTATACGATAATTTGGCGGACTTTTTTGAAAAAACAGAGGGTGCAAGATATTTTTATGCAACAACAAAAGCACCTCATACATATGTTGAGGCTGAATTTAAGGATAACGATTATATATTGTTCGGTCGTGAGGATGCAGGACTTCCCGAAGAACTTTTGTACGAACACGAAGAACGTTGTATAAGAATACCTATGATAGAAGAGGCGAGAAGTCTTAATCTTTCAAATTCCGTTGCGATTGTTGTATACGAGGCACTTCGTCAGCAAGGGTTTGATAATTTAAAGGATTTAGGACAGCTGACTCAATTCCATTGGTAATTAGACTTGATTAAATTGCCCACAGCACCATTTTTTTGCTCAGTGCGGTACTAATCGTACAGCACCGTGAACTGCAAAACGGCACTGTGAACAATTTTCTCTGCGTCTAAAGCCATTAATCAAGATAATAAAAAAATAATTCTAAATTTTATTTATACCGAATTTATATGAGAGGAGCAAATATGGCAGATATAAAAATAATAGTGGATTCCGGTTCGGACATTCCGCAGGATATAGCCGACAAATATAATATAGGCGTTATATCATTTTTAAGTATTTTCGGCACTGAACAATATGTTCAGAGAACTGAAATAACAAATGAGCAATTTTTTGATAAACTTGAGGAGTACGACGGTATTCCGACTACTTCACAGACACCGTTCGGTGATATGCTTGACTACTTTAAACAGCAGTGTGAGGAGCATGAGAGCGTAATATATTTTGCACTTTCATCAGCTGCAAGCGGTCAGTACCAAACGGCAAATCTTGTTAAGAGTGAGATTGAAGAAGAAAATCCGAATGCGGATTTTCACATTGTCGATTCGCAGAAGTTTTCTCTGTACATTGCACAAACCGCCGTTCATGCGGCGCAAATGGCTAAGGACGGCAAAAGCGTTGACGAGATTATAACGGAATGTGAAAAGTACATAAAAACATGGAGATGTTACCTTTTGGTTGATACGTTAAAATATCTTGAAAAGGGCGGCAGACTTTCAAAAGCAGCCGCATTTGTCGGCACAATGCTTGACATCAAGCCAATACTTACAATAGAACACGGACTTGTTGAAAGTTTAGACAAGCTGAGAGGTAAGAAAAAGCTGCTTGATAAATTGATTGCAAAAATTCAAGATGATTCTGATTTTGACGCGGAAAATCCTAAGTTCTTAATCGTTCAGTCGGACGAGGATAAGGGACAGGAGGTTTGTGAAAAACTTCGCGATGAATACGGCGAAGATTGTATAGAAATGTATGGTGAATTCGGTCCGCTTATCGGTACTCACGTCGGACGTGGGGCAATAGCAATATTGGTGAAAATCGTGACTGAATAAACTTTAAACATAAAGATAAAATGAAAGGAAGATAAAAAATGAAGTATGTAGTAATACTTGGCGACGGTATGGCAGATTATCCCGTTGATGCATTTGACGGTAAAACAATTTTAGAGGTGGCTGATAAGCCTACAATCGACTATATGGCACAGCATGGCGAGATGGGTATGGTTAAGACTGTTCAAGACGGTATGAAAACGGGCAGTGACGTAGCCAATCTATCTGTTATGGGTTATGATACAAAAAAATGTTACAGCGGTCGTTCACCGCTTGAGGCGGCGTCAATCGGCGTTCCGCTAAAGGACAATGACGTTACATTCAGATGTAACCTTGTAACTCTTTCTGACGAAGAAAATTACGAGGATAAGACAATGCTTGATTACAGTGCAGGCGAAATCACAACAGAAGAGGCTGCCGAGCTTATCAAGGCTGTTGCAAAAGAGCTTGATACTGATATGATTAAGTTTTATCCGGGTATCAGCTACCGTCATCTTACAGTTTGGGAGGGTGGTTCGACTAATGTTGAATTAACACCTCCTCACGATATTTCAGACAAGAAGATAACAGACCATCTTCCAAAGGGGCGACGGTGCTGATACACTTCTTGAAATGATGAAAAAAAAGTGAAAAGATTTTAAGAGAACACCCTGTAAACAAAAAGCGTGTTGCAGAGGGTAAAAATCCTGCAACATCAATATGGGTATGGGGCGAGGGTACAAAACCTCAGCTTGATAACTTTGAAGAAAAGTTCGGTCTGAAGGGCAGTGTTATTTCCGCTGTTGATCTTATCAAAGGTATTGCAAAATGTGCCGGAATGAATTCGATTGACGTTGAAGGTGCAACAGGTAACTGTGACACAAACTGGGAAGGTAAGGCACAAGCCGCACTTGACGCAATTTTAAACGGCAGTGACTTCGTTTATGTTCACATGGAGGCTCCTGACGAAATGGGACACCAAGGTGCACCTGAAAAGAAGAAATTTGCGGTTGAAACGATAGATAAAAAGGTTGTCAAGTTCCTAAAGGACGAGCTTGAAAAGAGAGGCATTGATTACAGAATGATGATTCTTCCTGACCATCCGACTCCGATTAAGCTAAAGACGCACGTTTCGGACCCTGTTCCGTACATCATCTATGACAGCACCAACGAAACGGATAAAAATGCTAATCTTACATATACTGAAGAAAATGGTAAAAAGACAGGTATTTATATCGAAGAAGGATATACTTTGATGAATAGATTCCTTGAAAAATAATGATACATTCTCGTGATTTACGAAGGGAATGATTTTATGAAACTGAAAAAAAATTGGGTGAAAATTGTACTGTTTGTATTGGGTGTTGTGATATTGGCTGTGGCGGCATATATATGTCTGCCTAAAATATTGCAGCTGTTAGGTTTTCTTGTTAAGTTGTTTTTGCCGTTTTTGCTCGGCTATCTGTTCTCAATGGCGGTAAATCCGCTTGCGGATACATTACAGAAACGGCTGAAAATACCGCGAGGACTGTCGGCGGTGCTTGTAATAGTACTGATAGTCGGAATTTTTGGTGGTGTTCTCACATTTGCAATATGGAAAATTGTTGATGAGGGACGAATGTTATATACGCAGTTTCCGACTATTTACGAAAACATTCAAAACAGTACAAAGGCACTGGGCGAAAAATGGTCTGTTGTGTATATGAATTTGCCGAGCAACATTCAACAGGCGATTACTTCGGCAGGTGAAACTATTTCAAGCAAAGCCGCCGAATTTATCAATATGAAGTCAACGCCTATGGTTGATTATGCGGGCAATTTTGCAAAGGCTTTGCCGAGCGTGTTTATAGGTATAGTCGTTTTTATCTTGTCATCGTATTTTATGGTTTCGGAAAACAAAACAGTTATGTCGACTGTGCAGGGCGTGTTCAGTCCTAAATTTGTGGACAGGCTGAATCTTATAAAGACGGAATTGAAAAAGTATCTCGGCGGTTATATTAAAGCGCAGGGAATACTTATGTGTATCGCGTTTGCGATTATGTTTATCGGACTGAGTATACTTGATATTGAGTATGCACTTCTTATTGCGTTAGGTATTGCGTTCTTGGACGCATTGCCATTCTTCGGCAGCGGTCTTGTTTTGTGGCCGTGGTCGCTTATTTCGTTTTTGAACGGCAATATTAAACTCGGAGTTGGTCTGATTGTTATATATGCCGCAGTTGCGCTTATGCGACATTTTACCGAACCGAAACTTGTAAGCTCAAGAATAGGTATGAATCCGATATTGACGCTTATGTCTATGTATATCGGTTACAGAACGCTTAGTATCGGCGGTATGATTTTAGGCCCGATAATACTTATGCTGATAATCAGTTTTTATAAAGCGGGTGTGTTTGACGCACCGATAAGACTTTTTAAAGAGAATAGGCAGATTTTATAAAAGAACAGTGCCTATTGTTCAAAGATTTTGTTATTAATTTAATGGGGAGTGACTGGAATGAGTAAAGAAAAGTTTTATATTACTACTGCCATTGCGTACACTTCAAAGAAACCTCATATAGGTAATACATATGAGATAGTTCTTACGGACGCAATAGCACGTTTTAACAGATTTATAGGTAAGGATGTATTTTTCCTTACAGGTACTGACGAACACGGTCAGAAGATACAGGAAATCGCTGAAAATGAGGGTATAACACCGAAACAGCACGTTGATAAGATTGCGGGACAAATTAAGGATATTGCCGATATGCTTAATATCAGCTATGATAAATTTATCCGTACAACCGACGATTATCACGTTAAGGCTGTTCAGCAGATTTTTAAAAAGCTTTATGATCAAGGTGATATTTATAAGAGTGAATATGAAGGTTGGTACTGTACACCTTGTGAATCATTCTGGACTGAAACACAGCTTGTAGACGGTAAGTGTCCTGATTGCGGCAGAGAAGTTAAAAAGGCTAAGGAAGAGGCCTATTTCTTCAAGATGAGCAAGTATCAGAACAAGCTTATGGAATACATCGAGTCACACCCTGAATTTATTCAACCTGAATCACGTAAGAATGAGATGGTTAATAACTTCCTAAAGCCGGGATTGCAGGATTTGTGCGTGTCAAGAACGAGCTTTACATGGGGTATTCCTGTTGAGTTTGACCCTGGACATATCGTGTACGTGTGGATTGACGCACTTTCAAACTATATTACGGCACTTGGCTATACACCGGAAGAAAAGGGCGAATTGTATAATAAGTATTGGCCTGCCGATGTGCATATTATCGGTAAGGATATTCTTCGTTTCCATACAATTTATTGGCCGATTATGCTTATGGCATTGGGCGAACCGCTTCCGAAACAGGTGTTCGGACACCCTTGGATGCTTGTCGGTGATGAAAAGATGAGTAAGTCAAGAGGTAACGTAATTTATGCGGAGGACCTTGTAAAGCATTTCGGTGTTGACGCGGTAAGATATTATTCACTTCACGAAATGCCTTTCGCACAAGACGGTACAATCACTTATGAAGTGTTTATCAGCCGATTTAACAGTGACCTTGCAAATACACTTGGCAATCTTGTAAACAGAACTGTTGCAATGATTAATAAATATTTTGACGGTGAAATTCAGAGCGGTGACGTACACGGTGATTTTGATGATGATTTGAAAGCTGTTGCAACAGGTGCGATTGATAAGATTATTAAGAAGATGAATACACTTCACGTTGCGGATAGTATGGACGAAATCTGGAAAGTTGTTGACAGAGCGAATAAGTATATTGACGAAACAACTCCATGGGTGCTTGCAAAGAATGAAGACGATAAGCCAAGATTGGGCACAGTGCTTTATAATCTTGTTGAAACAATCAGAATTATTGCGGCATTGTTAAGCTCGTATATGCCTGAAACATCAAAGAAAATCGCCGAACAAATCGGTGCAGATGATTTGAGCTTTGAAAGTACAAATACATTCGGTGAAACAAAGGCGGGTACAAAAGTAGGTGAGGCTGTTCCGCTGTTCCAAAGAATTGACGCAGAAAAGAAACTTGCCGAACTTGAAGAAGAATTCGGTCAGCCGGAAGAAGAAAAGATTGAAATTGCACCGTATAAAGATTATATCGAGTTTGAAGAATTTGAAAAACTTGATATTCGTGTCGGTAAGGTACTTGAATGCGAAAAAGTGCCAAAGTCATCAAAGCTTCTTAGATTTACATTGCAAGTCGGAAGTGAAACAAGACAAATTCTTTCAGGTATAGCAAAGTTCCATAAGCCTGAAGAATTAATCGGTAAAAATGTGCTGTTCGTTGCAAACTTGAAACCGAGAAAGATGATGGGACTTGAATCTTGCGGTATGATTTTGTCAGCCGAATTTGAAGATAAGCTTACTGTTTTGACTACTCTTAATGATATTCAAAGCGGTGCTGAAATCGTATAATTGAATAATGCAAAAGCCGTCAAAGTAATACTTTGACGGCTTTTTGTGTTGCGTTTGATGTTTCGTAGTGGCGACCATTAGTCGCCATTAAATGTGCCACCCATCAGTCGACTGCGTCGCCAGCTCCCTCGATGGGAGCCTTATGAGGCGAGGTGTCACGGAGAGACGGAGTGGTGGCAAAAATGCAACAAAAAAGACTTCACGAAAGTGAAGTCTTTTTTAAATACAAATATGTCAAATTAGTTATTGATAAGCTTATCGTCTTCGCTGTTCCAGCTATAAAGCTTACGGATTTCTTCACCGACTTGTTCAAGTTGATGTTCTCCTGCAATCTTTCTCATAGCCTTGAAGTGAACTTGACGACCTGCAGGTGACATATCAAGTAGGAATTCCTTAGCGAATGAACCGTCTTGAATATCAGAAAGAACTTTCTTCATAGCCTTCTTTGTTTCAGCAGTAACAATCTTAGGACCTGTTACGTAGTCACCGTATTCAGCAGTATTAGAAATTGAGTATCTCATACCCTTGAAACCACTTTGGTAAATAAGGTCAACGATAAGTTTCATTTCGTGGATACACTCAAAGTAAGCGTTTCTTGGGTCATAACCTGCTTCAACAAGTGTTTCAAAACCTGCTTGCATAAGAGCTGTAACACCGCCGCAAAGAACTGCCTGTTCACCGAATAGGTCTGTTTCTGTTTCTGTTCTGAATGTTGTTTCAAGAACACCGGCTCTTGCACCACCGATACCCAAAGCGTAAGCAAGTGCTAAATCCTGTGCCTTACCTGTTGCGTCTTGTTCAACAGCGATTAGACAAGGAACACCCTTACCTTCAAGATATTCTGAACGTACTGTGTGACCAGGACCCTTAGGAGCGATCATTGTAACGTCAACGTCTGCAGGAGGAACGATTGTTCCGAAGTGAATGTTGAAACCGTGAGCAAACATAAGCATATTGCCCGGTTCAAGATTTGGTTCGATTTCGTTCTTGTACAAGTCAGCTTGCTTTTCATCGTTGATAAGAATCATGATGATGTCAGCCTTCTTTGCAGCCTCTGCTGATGTATATACTTTCAAGCCTTGCTTTTCAGCCTTGCTCCATGACTTACTACCTTCATAAAGACCGATGATTACATCGCAGCCTGAGTCCTTTAGGTTTAGTGCGTGAGCGTGACCTTGTGAACCGTAGCCGATAATTGCGATAGTCTTGCCCTTTAGTAGTCCAAGATTACAATCGCTTTCATAAAATACTTTTGCTTCATGGTCTAATGTTTTTGCCATTTTGATTACCTCTTTCTTAAATATGTATTATAAATAATAATTATTTATCTAGTTTTAATGTGTTTGCCCCGCGTTCAAGAGCAGTCATACCGGTACGGGCGATTTCTTCAATTCCGTACGGCTCTACAAGGTCGATAAATGCGTTAAGCTTTGTATTATGACCTGTCAATTCGATAGTCAAAGTGTTAGGTGAAATATCAACTATCTTTGCTCTGAATACGTTCGTAATTTCGATAACTTCACTTCTTGTCTTAGGTGTAACCTTAACTTTTACAAGTGAAAGTCCTCTCTTTACGATTTCGCTGTCACGAAGTGTCTTAATTTTGATAACTTCCATAATCTTTGAAAGCTGTTTTGACACTTGTTCGACAATTTGTGCATCGCCGTTCACTTCAATAGTGATACGAGATACTTGCGGGTCTTGGGTAGTACCCACTGAAAGTGAATGAATGTTAAATCCACGTCTTGAAAACAAGCCTACAACTCTTGAAAGTACACCTGGATTGTTTTCGACAAGGACTGATAATGTATATCTTTCCATATTACTTATCCTCCTTTTTCGGAAGAGTAGCCTCATTAAGAGCATCGCCGGTAGGTTCAAAAGGATTTACGTTTACGATAAGAAGATATGAACCGTCATGTGCCATCATCTTATCTATCGCCTCTGAAACCTCACTGTTTTCGTTAGCTACGCCGCTCTCAAAGCCGTATGCCTTTGCAAGCATTGCAAAATCAGGTTTTCCTTCTATTTCAACAGCCTGATAATTTGATTTATAAAGAAGATACTGATGTTCGTGTACCATACCAAGACGGTGGTTTTGGAACAATACCATTTTAACGGGAATATCCCATTGAGCCATAGTACCCATTTCCGGTAAATCCATTTGGAAACTGCCGTCACCCATTACCGCGATAACAGGCTTTGAGCCGTTTGCGGCAACAGACGCACCGATTGCGGCAGGAAGTCCGTAACCCATTGTACCAAATCCGCCTGAAGTCAAAAGTGAACGTGGAGTTTTAAAGTTGAAGTTATTGGCACACCAAATCTGGTTTTGACCGACTTCGGTTGAAAGGTATACATCTGAATTTGTCTTTTCCGAAAGTACGTTTAAGAAATATTTCGGATTTACAAATCCGTTATCCTCACATACCGGTTTATGTGTAAATCTTTGACGTAGTTCGTCAGCTTCGTCAATCCACTCTTTGCTTGTCTTGTAACCTGAAATTTGCGATGTAAGCTGTTCAAGAACATCTTTAATATCACCGACAACAGGAATATAAGGCTGAGTGTTTTTGCCGATTTCGGCAGGGTCAAGGTCGATATGTATAAGCTTGTTGCCTTCCTCAAGTCCCTTGACATTTGCAACAGTTCTGTCACCAAGTCTTGAACCCATTACGATTACAAGGTCTGCACGATTGAAAAGAAGATTAGCTCTCTTAACACCGTGTGAACCGATCATACCGTAGTATCTCGGATTGTCCGACGGAAGAATACCTATACCCATCATTGTTGAAACAACAGGAATATCTGTTTCTTTTACAAATTTTCTGAATTCATTTGTAGCATCGGATATAACGACACCGCCACCGGCAAGTATAACCGGCTTTTTAGCACCTTTGATTGCCTCGGCAACTTTCTTAACCTGTGATTCGTTAGCTTTGCCCATTAACTTGTAGCCACGGATATTAACGTCCTCATCTTCGTCCGGATAATCAAATTCCTTTTTTAGAAGATCCATAGGGAAGTCGATAAGTACAGGACCCGGACGACCTGTGTTTGCAATATGAAATGCCTCATTTACAACACGCGGAATGTCAAGTCCGTCTTTTATAAGGTAGCTGTGCTTTGTAAAAGGCAACGTAGCACCTGTAATGTCAACTTCCTGGAAAGCATCTTTACCGATTAGCTTTGTAGCAACCTGACCTGTAAGTGCAACCATCGGAATAGAATCCATATATGCGGTTGCGATACCTGTTATAAGGTTTGTAGCACCCGGACCTGAAGTTGCGGTACAGACACCTGCCTGTTTCGTAACTCTTGCGTAGCCGGAAGCCATATGAGCCGCACCCTGCTCATTACGAGTAAGGATATGCTTTATGGAAGAAAAGGACAGCTTATCTATAATAGGACAGTTAGCCGCACCCGGATAACCGAATACAACCTTAACGCCGTTCTTTTCAAGTGTTTTAACAACCATTTCAGCACCGGTCATTCTCAAAAAAATTCCCCCTTTGAAATTTAATGTAATAAATATTGGCACACCGATTTTCTGTGCCGAAAAAAAACCACCATATTTGATTTGTCTTGTGGAAAATCGAATTTTCTAAAAGCTAATGCTTTTTTGAAAAGATGGTGCTGTTTTGTCCGTCATTTTATGGCGGAATATGTACAAATATATTATCGTACTATTTTTATTTTATCAGCGAATAAGCTAATTGTCAACTGTTTTTATACAGAATTGTTACTGTTAGATACTTATATTTATGTTACAACAAATTTTTTTGTATATTATTGAATTTTGAGATTAAAATATTCATTATCAGGCGAATTTTATCAAAAAAAATCACTCATAATTTTTATATTATGAGTGATAAAAATTTTAAAATTTTATGTTTTCTTCGACCGATAAAATATCTTTTAAATATTCTTTTGTGTTTCTGCCGACCATAATTTCAAACTTGCCTTTTTCAACTATGTATTCTAAATCTCTCGTCACGATTGCAAGGTCTTTTATGTTTAATTTTAGGTTTACCGTTACTGTTTTGCCTGCTTTTATAAATACCTTTTCAAAACCTTTTAATTGTTTTGTCGGTGTGAGGACGGAGCTTATGACGTCGTTGACGAACATAAGTACGGTTTCTTTGCCGTCCATATTGCCTTTGTTTGTAACATCAACCGATACTGTTATTTTATCCTCGTCTTTTATTGAATTTTTTGATAAGTGTAGGTTTGAATATTCAAATTCGGAGTAGGAAAGTCCGTCACCGAATTCGTATACATAGCTTTTCCAAATCAACATACTGACCGCCGTGCCAACCCTCGTATTGATTGTAGTAGCAAGGTGTTTGGGAACTGTGACGCGGGAAAGAAATTGTCAATTTACCGCTCGGATTAAATTTACCGTCAATCATTTCCGCAATCGCCAAACCGGCAAAGTCACCGCCGTTAAAGTCCTCGATAATTGCATTGCAGTTTTCTTTTAGGTATGATATGCAAAGTGGTTTGCAGTTTACAAGTACGGCTATTACGGGCTTTTCGTGTCAATCAGACGTTTGACAAGTTTTGTTTGATAACCCGATAATTCAAGGTCGGCTCTGTCGCGATACTCGCCGTTTTGAGCAAGACAGTCGCCGATTTACACATACAACCACGTCAGCCTTTTCAGCAATTTTTACCGCGTCATCAATATAATTTTCTTCACCTAAAATGTCACAGCCTTTGCTGTATAAAATATTCTCTTTTCCGAATACTTCCTCCATACCGCGACGTATCGTGTAGTAGTCGCCCATAGGTGTAACGTTTTCTTTCGGAACAGGGTGTGAAAAATATGTCCAGTCGCCGTAAATCGCTCTTATGTCGTCCGCATTAGGTCCTATAACGGCGATGGTTTTGTTTTCTTTCAGCGGCAGTGTACCGTCATTTTTAAGTAAAACCGCACTTTCCTGTGCAAGTTTATGGTTAAGTTTTTTGTGTTCATCGCAATTTATGACACTTCTGTCAACTGTCTTTTTACCGTCAAAAAGACCTATTCTGAATTTTGCTCTAAGTATTCTTCTTACCGCGTCATCAATATATTTTATGTCAATTTCATTGTTCTCTATAAGTTCTGACACGCAATCGTAAAATTCGTGCGTATTCATACTCATATCGTTGCCTGCCTCAATCGACAGTTTGGACGCGTCTTTTAAATTTTCGGCTATGAATTGCCTGGTGACAAGATTTAAGACATTTTCGTAATCGCTCACAACAAATCCGTTAAAACCGATTTCATCTTTAAGAATTTCTCTTACCATACGCGGATTGGCGTTAAGCGGAACGGAGTCAACAGAGCCGTAAGCGGTCATAACCGAGCCGCAACCGATTTTTGCGGCTTTTTCAAACGGCGGTAGGAATACTTCTCTGATTTTTCTTTCACTGACCTCACTGTCGTACGCGTCACGTCCGCCTGTTGCCTCACCGTATGCAATGTAATGCTTTGCACACGCAATAATCAAATTGTCTTCTTCGTATCCCTCAATTATGTCTTTGCCGAGTTCGCCTATAACATAACTGTCCTCACCGAATGTTTCGTTTACGCGTCCCCACCTTAAATCTCTTGCGATACATAAAACGGGGGAGAATGTCCAGTCAAGACCGTCTGCCGCGACTTCTTTGGCAGTAGCCTTGCCCATATCGTGTATTAACTTGCGATTGAAACTTGATGACATTGCAAGCTGTGACGGAAACACTGTTGCACCGTTTAAAAGACAGTGACCGTGAATTGCGTCAATGCCGAATATCGGAGGTGTGCCGAGCCGTGTCTTTTCTGCGCGTTTTTTTATATCGTCTGCCTCATCACCTAAAACGTGCAGGAATGAGCCGATACCGAGATTTTTGTACTTTTCGTAATCTTCTTTGCTCAACGTGTTGTAGCTGACTTGCAACATTTGACCGACCTTTTCTTCGTTTGTCATTTTAGAGAGTAAATCGTCAATTCTTTCTTCAATATTCAAAGATTTGTCTTTATATTTTTGCATAATTTCACCGCCGTTTCTGTTAGATATTTTTAGTATAAACACTAAAGTTATGTTTGTCAATGTTTACTTTTTTTGAGTGATATGGTATAATAAATTTTACTTGATTTGAAAGGATTGATAAAATGATAGCATCATTAAAAAGAGCGATTGTACATATACTTGACGCAAATTCGGGTGTGAGTGTGTACTCGGAAGAAGAACTTGATGTTACAGACGCAAGTATAAACAGTTTTATTACAAAGCATATAGAAAAAGTTTTTGAGGACGCAAGTATGCGAAATGCCGAATTTTCGGAAAACAGCGGTTTTAAATATCATTTGGCAGAGTATATAAAGGGACGAAAATTATTTTATTACAATGTCGAAATTTATTGCGCAACGCGTTTATGAGGGAGTTACTCAATCGGATAAGCCCGATTCGTCCGACCTTATAGTTTGCGATTGTATGATAAATGAACGTCCGTTGCTTGCGGTTTTAAAGTGTGAAAATAAAATAGGGTATACACACCAAGTTTTGCAGGACGACGGTAAAGTGAAAAATCAGATTATAAACCATTATGCGATTTTGCCGACTACTTCACAAAAAATTGCGGAATGTGCGTTTATTTTTGAAGATGATTTTTCAATTAAATATCTCGGTAAAAAGCGTAAAATAGACGGTGAAACAACCGACCTTATCGCAGATGTTTTGCTTGAATGTATTTATGATATTTCTTCAAGAGAATCCGTAAATGCAGTATGTAAAATTGCGAAAAAGGTTACGGAGGAAAACGGCGGTGACACTATCGAAACACTTTCAAAAATGAAAGAATACATAACTGAAAATATTGAGGAGGGCGAAACGGAATTTCTTGATACCGAACAGGTTGCCGATAAAATTTTTGACGGTAAACCGGGTATGAAAAGTGAGTTTATCGACAAAATTGAGAAAGCAAACGTACCTCAAAAGGTTGAAGTGAACAGCTATGTTACAAAGAAATTGGCGTCAAACGTGAAAATTGTAACGGATATCGGTGTTGAAGTTATTTTCCCGGCTGAATATTATCAAAATAATGAGTATATCGAATTTATAAATAACGATGACGGAACTATTTCAATTCAGATTAATAATATCGGGGAAGTAATTAATAAGTAAATACCTTACTTCGTAGGGGACGGCACCCACGACGTCCTAAATGCGAACATTCGTAGAGACGATCATTGGTCGCCAGAGTGGTTTGTTAGTAGGTGACAGCCCTCACGACATCCCGCAAAAAGC
>ENA-OPYX01000321-OPYX01000321.1-human-gut-metagenome-genome-assembly--contig:-NODE-321-length-28661-cov-7.040303_pt1 | contig 28661 bp, 29 predicted proteins | sample MGYA00242639_ERZ504486 | MGnify/ENA primary metagenome ERZ504486 (study PRJEB26092, sample SAMD00036296) | human gut metagenome | host: Homo sapiens | study: EMG produced TPA metagenomics assembly of... | reverse complement strand
AATATCAAAAAGCATTACGTAAGTTCCATAAAAAATCAAATCGACATGTTGTCGTGTTTGAAGCTGATATAAGCGAAGATGAAAAGCGACGCATTTTTTCGGATGCCGACCATCTGCGCCAATGTGGGAATGAACTCCTCGGTATTATGAAACGAAATCTGGAGCAGCTTTTGCGAACAAAGAAATATCGTGCCTTGCAGAAATTGTATGGAAAAGTATTGGATCCAATCCATGCACTGGAAAAGAAAGAAGTTCTATTAGATGAGGAAACACAAAAGCTGAATCACCTGAAAAAGGAACGCGCTGAAATTACCAATTCAATGAATCAAATGAGAGAGTCTTATCAGATGACATGAGATTTTTGCCGAACTAAAATGATGGAATTAAAAGAAAAGTATCATCTTCAAAGCATCTTTGCTCTTTCCCGTGCAGAAGATATTTGGGCTGCGATTGAAACGATATTGTATTCAAACGGAAGAAAGTTGCATTTCAAAAAACGCGGTGATCTTCCAGAGATTCGGGCAAAGCAATCCACACGAGGGCTTGTCATTGATTCTTCTCAGTCAGGGATGATTGTGAAGTATGGAAAGGTTACAATTCCCTGTAAATATAAAGCAAAGGATTTGTGGCTTTGGGATGAAGAAAAAGCAATTCTTGCATATTTGGCAGAACCAGAAATACAGGATGCCCATGCGGTGGATCAGATGTCAAAAGGAATTATTACGGATACCTACAGACCTTGTTTTGTTTCATTGGTCTGTAAAAAGATTCGCGGACGGCTTCGCGTCTATGTACATATAACAGTTGAAGGAAAAGCGATCTCAAAAAGAAGAAAAGACAATACATCAAGACATTACTATGGAAAAGGCAATGTGGGATGTGATATCGGAACGCAGACAATCGCCTACACTTCCAACACCGAAGTAGGACTTGAAAATCTGGCTGAAAGAGGAAATTCAATTCAGCATGTGGAAAGACAGGAAGCATTGATCTTGCGAGCAATGGAACGATCCCGAAGGGCGATGAATCCGAATAATTACAACGAAAATGGTACCGTTAAGAAAGGTCACAAGCAATGGATCTTTTCAAAACGATACCAGAAGTTGAGACAAAGACATCAGGAATTGTGTCGGATTGTTTTATCACAGAACCGCCAAATGCAAAGAAACTACAAAAAAGAGCAAATCCAGAGAATCCGGTCGATAAGAATGGACGAATGAAGCGAAAAAAGCGTTTCGGAAGATCCATAAAAAATCGTTGCCCCGGCTACCTGCAGGCAAAAGCAAAGCAGCTTTTTGAATCAACAGGTGGGATGTATGTTGAGGTACCGATTTTATATCGTGCCAGTCAGTACGATCACACATCAGATACTTACATTCCAAAGAAATTGTCACAGCGAATGTATCATCTGGCAGATGGGACAAAAGTTCAAAGAGACTGGTATTCCTCTTACTTACTGTATTGTATCAATAAAACTTATACACAGATCAACAAACTAAAATGTCGATCTAATTTTGCCACTATGTATCAAAAAGAAAAGAACATGATTGAAGAAATCATTCGTTCAGGAAAAAAGATTATGAATTCCGGTATTCGTACCGTTTAATTTCATAGCCCCGGGTATTTGACTTAGTATCCATCTGGGAGATCTTGTGGCCCAGAGAACGCGAATGTGAAGATTCAGTTCCATCGAATCGACACAAATGTGGTCATAGGACTGCTTGTTCGCGAGTTTTGTTGCTCCGGAACAGATGTGTCTGCCAAAGTCTTTGCGATGTACGCAGGCACTAGAACTCCGACAATGGAACCCCAGTGGCTTGCCGCTGGGTTAAGTCAGTATATAAGTTAGCAGCAAATAAGGGCGAGAATGTTTGTGTTAAAGTAAAAAAAGAGCTGCTTGCAATAAAGTGAGTTTTCAAAAATAAAAAATGAAGAAGCCAGCGGGACGGGAAAATGCGGCACTGTAGTGCCGCATTCCCGTCCTTGTTTGGCTATTGTTAATTATTTTGTTTTTTCATTACAATCTGAAATTCATCTGCGGTCATCTTTGCGCACTGTGCAGCAGTTTCGATAGACAGAAGATTTTGTTTAACAAGGTCAATTAACTGATTAATGCGTCCCTGCTCAAGTCCCTGTTGAAGTCCCTGCTGAAGTCCTTGTTGAATTGCCTGTTCGCGATTCTTCTTAAGTTCTTCTTCAATTTCTTCCTTCATAAGTTCTCTCAATGCCTCACACATATCTGATGTCCTCCTTACTTCATCATATTTTTTTCTGTTTGCCGCGACGCTAACTTGCAATACGGCGTCAGCTTTTTCCTTGTCACCGGGTTCGGTAAAAGCGCTTGCAAGTTCTGTGAATCTTTGAATGTCATCAGTCTGGGCACTTTTTGATAACACTTTGAGACTTTCATGATTTTGGGAGTTTAGCTGATTTGTTACAACAATCTGTGTTGGAACAAGAAGTCCATTTACATAGTATATGCCAGGAACCTGTTTTTCAATTATGTATCCCTCTTTAGAAAGCTGATTTAGCAGCTCTTTTGGAACAGATGCTCGAAAAAGAGAGACGGTCAATTCACTTAGCGGAATTTGGTTCACTTTTTCGTCTAAGCCTTTGTACAGGAAGGCATATCCTAACATCTTGAAAAAGTCATCAATTGTCATGCCATCATCAGGTGATTTATATTCAATGATATTGTGACCTCGAAAGATTTTTCCGATTTCATTTTGAATCTGTACACCTTTTCGCTTTTCGATGATCAAAAGATCCATTTGCAGTGGTTTCTTGCTTAAATTGTACTCACGTTTAAATTCGAGATCGCCCTTATTGGAGCGCAGCTCAAGTTCAGCTGCGGCACAGAAAGCAGGATGCCATTGTATTTTTGCACTGGGCTGCTTTTCTCTTGGTGTTCCCATAAAATTCCTCCATTTTGAAAATATTTCCAAATTTTGGATTTTATCGGGTGTACGTTAATCACTTGAAATCAAATCACGTAAATTTAAACGAGTTTGAAGCCAAGCTACTTTATCTTTTGCACGTTAAAATTTTTCCTTTCAAAAATATTGTAACATCAGAACGGACGTTTTGCAATATGAAATTTATTATAATGGGATCGCAGTACATAATCTCAGTGTCATAATATGTTGATTTGTAAGCCAGTGGGACAGTAAAATAGCCATTGTACCTGTCCCGCTGGCTTCCAACTATGTTCGCCCTCATTCACACAATAATTATTTAACACCAATGGAGGCTCATTACAAATAGGTATTTATCGAACAAAGTGTTACAAAAAAGATTGACCAGTACAAGAAGCTGTGATAAATTACTAGTGAAAAATAACTCAAGGAAACATTTTGTAGTGTTTTGTGCCTTGATCGAAGCGAAAGGAACGGATATAAAAATGATAAAAGAGGAATTGTTGATAACACATCATGGACGCACATTACATGGCTATTTTTTTAAACCAGAAGAAAAAGGGTGTTTTCCATTGGTAATAATGAGCCATGGATATAATGGCTGTAAAGATGACTTTGAAAAAACAGCGAAATACCTTGCTGATGCAAAAATCGCATCGGTTGCATGTACATTTTGTGGGGGAAGTACAAGGGACGAGTCTGGTTTTCCAACAACGCAGATGACCTTATTTACGGAAAAGGAAGATTTGATGGCAATATTGGAAAGCATGGAGCAAAGACCTAATATTAATAAAAAGCAAATTTTTCTGTTTGGCGCATCACAAGGTGGATTGATCAGTGCAATGGTAGCAGAAGAATGTAAGGAAAAAGTGGCAGGGATGATTTTACTGTTCCCTGCATTGTGTATTGCAGATGACTGGAGAGTGCGTTTTAAGTCAGAGTCAGAAATTCCAAAAGAATTTGAATTTTGGGGAATGAAGCTAGGAGAAGAATTCTTTAAAAGTATGAGAAATTTTAAAACTTTTGATGTAATTGGTCATTTTGAGCGACCAGTATTAATACTTCATGGTGCTGAGGATGAAATTGTTCCGATTGGGTATAGTGTTAAAGCAGTAAAGAAATATCCAAATGCCAGATTAGAAGAATTTGCTCATGAGCCACATGGTTTTTCAGAGGATGGAAATCGAAGAATGGAGGCAATGCTGTTGTATTTTGTTCATGAATGCATGAAAGCAGGAGAAGAATGGGAGGGAAGAATATGAAAGTTTCCAATGAAATTATAGCAGGAAAATTGATTATGCAAATCCAAATCTTTATAGACAATTCTCGAATTTCTAGCTTGGAAGGGAGATACGGAAAAGTCACAATGATTCCATTTACTGGGCATGTAAAGTCAGAAATATTTACTGGCGAAATTGTGCCTGGAGGGGTCGATGTACAAATTGAAAATGCAGCAGGAAATCGAAACATGTGTGCAAAGTACATGTTTCGTGGCACAGATAAAGAAGGAAAAGAATGCTCTTTGTTTGTGGAAAATAATGGATATGTTTCTAGGACAGAACTCCAAAAAGAATATGTGGATGCATTTCCTCGTTTTATTACAGACAGTAAGATACTAGGAGAATATCTAAGTCAGCCACGTTTTAGATCAGAGGTTTGGGGAACACAAAAAGGAGTAGAAGTTCGTGTATATGATGTTGTTCAAGCGATTGATTAGTAAGGGTTTGAATGGAGAGGTAGTGAGCTATCAAATTAGGAAGAGTACTATGTTGATAAGAGTTATCCAGTTCTCCGCAGAAAACCTCGTCCGACATAGTCGGGCGGGGATGAATGCGGCATAAAAAATAAATCAATATCAAGTGCAATGGTATTTTCACATTTTCTTTGCTTGTCTTTTGGTATATTTTCGTTTTGGTTTTTCAATCCCTTGGTCTTGGATATATCTTTCTAGTGTTTCAATGTTTGCGTCTCCGGTAGTGGTAATGAAATAACTGTCTGACCAGAAGCTATCCTTCCAGAGCTTATCTTTGATCTCATCCCAAAATTTTGCTCGAACTTCTTTTGAAAGTTGGGCCTTAAGACTGCACACAACAACGGATGGAGCTGCTGTTGCAGGAAGTTCAAACAGGATATGGATGTGATCGGGTTCTCCATTTAGTTTGAGAAGCTTTCCCTGATAACACTGTTCAATCAGATGAGTAGCATACTGTCTCATGTGTGTAATGATGGGTTCTGTCATTACCCTTCTGCGATATTTAATGACAAACACTGCATGATAAGTGAGTTTGTAAACGGCATGTCGTTTTCTGTTTAAATCGTCCATAAAAAACCTTCATTCATTTTACAATCGATACTTGTAATATCTCTTTAAATATGCTATAATAATAGCATATTTAAAGAGATATTACAACAGTTAACCTATTTTTCAACCGAGGTAATTTACATGGAACTATCAAGGACAATCAATTCGGATAAGCGTTACTATTTAGATAAGAAAACCATTGAAAATGCCGCATCGCTTCTAGAGACGATGCGTGTATTTAATGATGCCAAAATGGATCTGTACAATGCACTCTATGATCAGAAATATTTAAATGTAGGGCCGTTACTTGACCATGCCTATCCTGTCTTTTTGAAAGAAAAATACAAAACCAATGATTATTATAATGCAGCAATCTATACAGCAGCTTCTGGACAGATTTCTTCACAAAAGTAACTAAAAAAGTATTATAAAACGACAATTGCTGCAGATTTAAAGAATCGTGATGAAAAGATTCAGTCTGTGAAAGAACAGTTGGATAAAAAGAGAGCAATTAAAAACTCCATTCGTCTCTATATAAAAACAAAAAAATGGATTAAACCATATCCGAAATGCCAGTCGAAGGTTAGAGGATTTAAGATCATTTTGTTTAATAAGATGATGGCGAATCTGGATGAGTATGAGCGTAAGGTTGAAGCTGATATTCGTAAGTTAAAGACGCGTTTGGCTTTGGTAACAGAAGCAAGAAAACAAAACGCAAAGCGAAGAAACTGGAGAACCTTGAAAAACTTCCACCAGAGCGGATTGTGTTTGGTGGAAAGAAGTTGTATTCTGAGAAAGATGTAGTTGAAGTTACAAAATCCGATGATTCATCAAATGATAAGGACCAGAAAACTTCGAAAAAGGCATCTAATAAATGGAGACAAGAGTTTTTTGAAAAGCGCCACCAGAGTATGGCACTTCCGGGCAGACATACGTCAAAGTATGGAAACTTCCTGTGTAAATATGATGGGAAAGATCTGTCTGTTACCTGCATAGATGGTTCTGTTACGATCTTTCATGATTTTAAGCTTCCAAGAAACGAAGAAAGTTTTCAGAAAAACTTTACCTGCAAGCCAGAAGATCGACAGTCACTTTGCTACAATTTCATTTTGAAGCGTGATAAGGAAAATAAGCAGTATCTGATCGTCTCCGTTACTATGAAGCTAAAAGCATATGAAAACAGTTATTACGGAAATGGTGCAATTTCTATGGATATTAATTATGATCATTTTGCATTGGCAGAACTGGATGAGACCGGAAAACTGCTTGACCAGAAGTTAATTCGATTTGACCTTATGAACAAATCTACTGGTCAGGTTACAAATATTTTGGGAGCAGCAGTGAAGGATATATTTGATTGGTGTGCAGAAAAGGATAAACGTCTCATTGTGGAAGACATTGATTTAACAATCAAACTGGCATCCAGAAAATACGGAAACCGAAAAGGAAATCATCATATGACCTTGTTTGCTTATCAGAGGATTGCATCAGGCATTGAAAATCAGAGCTTAAAACGAGAAATTGCCTTTTACAAGATTGATCCGGCCTATACCAGTCAAATGGGGAAGTTTCTGTTCATGCGAAAGTATGGAATTTCCATTCATCAAGCTGCGGCATATACGATTGGTCTGGTAGGTCTCGGTTTGTATGAGAAACTGGTACCAGACTCGCGGATGTTAAATTTGTTGAAAACAAAAGAAGGTGTCGTACCAGAGTTTTCACAAGAAACCTACAAGAATATCTGGGCAAGGATCACAAATACATTTTCAGGTATTCGAAAACATTTCTTCTACCGAAGCATTCCGTATGAGGTGCTAGAAGAAAGAAAGCGACCAAGTTTAAGAACTTTAGCCGCTGAAATGAAAATACGGTATATGCCAGTATTTGAGTAATCTATAAACTTTTTAATCAAGGTAACCCGAAAACAATATAGATTTGTAACTGTAAATCTTGCCCATTTGTCACCACTTTCTGGATGTGTATCAATCGAATAGCCAGTGTACCTGTCCCACTGGCTTTTTTATACCAGTTTCCATTTTTTTGAAACCTTTCATATCATTTTCCCGACATATATAATAGAGGCACAACTAATAAGTAAATAAATCAATTTAGTTTAGAAAGGATTTTTTATTATGAATGACGAGGATATTATTGATCTGTTTTTTGATCGAAAAGAATCCGCCATTTTTGAAACAGATAATAAATATGGAAATCATTTGTCAAAGCTTGCCATGAGAATTTTAAATTGTCATGAGGATGCCGAAGAATGCAAAAATGATACTTATTTTGAGACCTGGAACACCGTTCCACCCACTCGCCCCACTAATTTTCTTGCCTATTTAATGCGTATCTGTAGGTGTGATGCCTTTGATCGTATTGAATGGCAAAAAGCTAAAAAGCGACACAGCTGTATTGTTGAATTAACCTCAGAAATGAGTGAAACTATTCCTGATACAAAACTTAAAAGTGGAATCGAAGAATGGGAGCTTGGACAAGCGTTATCTGTATTTTTAGAATCACTTTCTGCTCCCAGGCGAATTCTTTTCATGAAACGCTACTGGTTAGGATTGTCGATTCGAGAGCTTTCTAATCAATACGGCATACCAGAAAGCAACATCAAAACACAACTTTACCGGACACGGGAATTATTGAAAAAATATCTTAAAAAGGAAGGAGTTTACTATGAATGAATTGATCATGCGTGCGTTATCCTATGTTGATGATCGCTGGATTACAGAAGCTATGAGTGATTATGAAACAGTGAAAATGAAACATTTTTTTCAAAAAGAACGCAGAAAAAAATATCTCTGTACTGCCGTATGTATTGCCGCTGCTGCCTTTATTCTGTCCATTTCTCTTATTTGGTCTATAGTACATAAAAATATGAACAATCATCTGGACAATCATCCTTTACGCCCTACATTGGTGGAAACACAATCAGAATCTGAGTCCTTGCTGGAAACAAAGTCTGAGCCAGAGTCAGAAATTACTACTGAGATGCATTCAGAAACCACAGCGCATCAAATTTATATAAATCGCGATTTTACATCCATCACCTATGGGTATGCAGGCAATACATTTTCAATAAGCGATTCTGCTATGAAAGATCGGCTTTGTTCTGCAATTGAAGCACTTTCGCTTCAAGAAGCATCTGACGAGGATCTTGCAAACTACGAAAGCTTAACTGGATCGTATCTGATTGAATTTGACAATGGTATCATTTGTGCCTTTACATCACAGTACTTTTATTATTCAAATGGTGCACAAACTGAAGCCCCAAAATTATACCGATTATTGAATTCAGATGATTTCGATACGATTCGCAGACTTGTGGAGGAACTCATACAATGATTCGAATCAAAATATCACACTCAAAAGATAAGCAATTTTTACTATTTGCAATCTTTTTTCTTATTATTAAACTAATTTTAATGAAAGATGTCACTATTTATGCTATTACAACTGCATTTGCCGATGATCAACTAATGGTTCATATCGCTGAAAAGCTGTTACGTCTAAACTGGCTTGGTGGTTACAACCATTATACATTAGCTAAGGGTTGCTTTTTCCCATTTTTTCTGGCGGTAGGAAAGTTTTTTCACATTGATTTTATTTCATGTGTACAGATTTTCTATGCACTTTCGTGCTACCTATTTTTGAGAGCCATTCGACCAGTGATTTGTTTTCAATGGACGATTTATCCTTTTTACCTGCTAATGCTTTTTAATCCGATTATGGCATCCTCTGAAGTTATTCAGCGAGTTTACCGAAACAGCATCACACCTGCTCAGGTTCTTCTTGTTTTCGGTGGACAATTAGGCTTTTATTTGCGATATCAATATGGTAAAAAATTTTCAATGAAATGGGCTATTGTGACAACCTGTGGATTTATAAGCCTTTGGTTCAGCAGAGAAGATACCATATGGGTTGTTCCATTTCTTATAGTATCGGCTGTTGTCATCTTTTTGAAAGCAATTATTCATGGATTTTTTCATAATGTCACATGCAAAAAAAGAGTTCAATACATCATCATTTTACTTCTTCCATTTCTCGCATTACCTGCGTGTCGTCTTCCGATTACGCTGATAAATGGAGTTGTGTACAACAGTTGGACTGACAACGAATTAACCCACGGTGCTTTTCCTAAAGTAATGAAAGCATTATATGCTATTGATATGGAAGAACCTACACCTTACACGTCTATCGGCAGAGAAAAAATCGAAAAAGTGTATGAAATCAGTCCGACACTTGCTTCAATACAAGATTCTCTGGATGCGGTGATGGATTTATATGCGGCTCAATCAGGACGCATCGAAGAAAATAAGAAATGCGGGAATGTAGAAAATGGCTGGTTTTTCTGGGCATTGCGTGATGCAGTTCAACTTGAAGGATATTATAAAGATGGGCGAACAGCAGATAGATTTTATCAAGCGATTTATAATGAAATTGAAATAGCTTTTAAAAATGGAAAGTTAAGACAAAAAGCCACTATGCCATCTGCTTTGATGCCGCCATGGCAGCCTGGAATGCTGAGCAGCTTATTAAGTACTATTGCCCAAGCAGATGCTTATGTTTCCTCTGAAAATGAACTTTTCCTGCTAGATCGCATCGCAGTTGATGACGGCAGTGACGGAATTGCCCGTTTTGAGTGGATTACCGGAAGGCATGCAGTGAGAGCAGTCTCAAGTATTGATTCGTATATATATTCTGATTCATTGGCATATATTGATTCAAATTTTTCCTACAGTTTTTTTAACTCGCTGGCTGGAATTTTCCGAATTATTTCAATGCCACTCGCTTCGATTGGAAAAATTTGTTCTCTGATTTTATTGCTTTTGTTTTTTATCAAAAAACAAAAGCAAAACGCATCCATTCTTCTTATGTTATCTGGCATTGCAGGTGGACTTCTATGTTTATATGCTGGAGTTGCCTACAATGAGCTTCGCTCTTGTTCTTCGATTGCTTATATGTATCTTTGTGGTGCATATCCATTGGCTCAGGTATTCTCTGTTCTTGCAATTATCGCTGTCGTGCAAACACTGATTGCTTTTAAGACTATTAATTTAATAAAAATGGAATAGAAGAATACATAAATATTCAAGAGGCAAAGCAGAAAATCGCAAAATAATTGTCCTAAAAAACAAAATAAAACAGAAAGGCATACGATTTAAATGGATAAAATTGCTGTACTAATTCCATGCTACAACGAAAGCATGACCATACAAAAAGTAGTAACTGATTTTAAGATGGCTCTTCCTGATGCCAAAATCTATGTATACGATAATAATTCCAGTGACAATACCGCTTTGCTTGCATCACAGGCAGGAGCAATTGTCCGCCATGAGCCTCAGCAAGGAAAAGGAAATGTTGTCCGACGCATGTTTCAAGAAATTGACGCACATTGCTATATTTTAACGGATGGTGATGATACATACCCAGCACAGGCAGGTTTACAAATGGCTGATATGGTATTAAGTCAGCACATAGATATGGTAATTGGAGATCGCCTGTCCTCTACCTATTTTCAGGAAAATAAGCGGCTTTTCCACAATGCAGGAAATATTTTTGTGCGAAGTACAATTAACCGACTTTTTCATAGTAATATAAAGGATATCATGACTGGATATCGCGCTTTCAGCTATCGTTTTGTCAAGACCTTCCCTGTGCTGTCTCAAAAATTTGAAATTGAAACAGAGATGAGCATTCACGCGATTGACAAACACCTGCAAATCGAAAATCTGGCAATTGATTATAAAGATCGCCCTACTGGCAGTGAGTCAAAATTAAATACTTACTTCGACGGTTTTCGTATTTTAAAAACGATTCTAAATTTGTACCATGTGTATCGTCCTCTTGCCTTCTTCGGGGCAATTAGCTGCTTCCTTTCAATCATTGGATGCATTTTAATGGTTCCCGTGTTAAAGACATACTTTTTAACAGGACTTGTTCCGCGTTTTCCAACCCTTATCGTAAGCGGCTATTTGCTAATTGCCGCTTTGCAGCTCTTTTGTGTCGGTCTAACACTACAAACAATCTTGAAAAAAAATCGTCAGGATTTTGAACTTGAGCTATATCGGGTTATGGAACAGGAGAAACGCACTATTATTTAATTTATAATTGGATCGCAGGATATTAATCCAATTGCAATAATATATTAATTTGTAAGCCAGCGGGACGGTAAAATAGCCAGTGTACCTGTCCCGCTGGCTGGCTTTTTTGAACGGATATAGCTGCCCCGTGGTTGCGTTAATTGGTTCTTTTTTGTTGAATCTGAAATTCATTCGTCTACCATTATTGTTTCTACATTTACGATTGGTTGATTGTTGTGAGTGCTATTATTGAGATCAGGAACGCTTAAAAACATTATAATAAAAACAGATAGAAGGAAGATTGTTGCTAATATAATAACAATAGTTTTCCAGATGCGACGTGAACGACGATTTTTCATCGCAAGCTGTTCATTTATTCTGGACAGTTGTTCTGCAACGTCATTAGTAACATTTTCATTTTCATTTTCAGTTTCAATTTTCGAGCCGAGTAATTCGCTAACAGATACTTCTAGTATTTCGGCAAGGCGAATTAGCGTATCGGCATCAGGGACAGACAGATTTTTCTCCCATTTGGAGATTGTCTGTCTAACGACATGAAGCCTGCTTGCTAATTCTTCTTGTGAAAAGCCCTTTTGTTTTCTAAGAGTCTTTAGGTTTTCGTTAAACATAATGCATTGTACTCCTTTATTTGGATTTTGATGCATCAAAAATACCATAACAACTGCTAGAAGGCAAGCAATGCAGATTAACATTAACGCAACAGGCTTTATACCGGAACCTTAAATGTGATCATAGTGCTTTGTCCCGGTATGCTATTAATAGTCAGGCCGGAGCCTTCGCCATAGGCGAGAATTAGTCGATCATGAACATTTTTTAATCCATAACCGGAGGAGTCAGTTGTCAAAAGGGTAGAAAGTTTTTCTTGTGGAATACCTACACCATTATCCATGATCGTAAAATAAATATGACCCATTACGTTTGTGACAGTGACAAATAATTGACCACGTTTTGTCTTGTTTGGAAGGATACCGTGGATAATTGAGTTTTCGACAAGTGGCTGCAAAAGCAGATTGGGAACTTCGATTTCAGGAAGATTCGGGTCAATCTGGTACATCACGTCAAAGATGTTGTCGTGAAGCAGACGCTGAATATCAATATAAGAGGTTACATTTTTTATCTCATTTTGCAGAAGAGTTTCGCTCTTTCCTTTATTTAATGTCGTGCGATAAAAGACAGAGAGAAGCTGAGACATCTGGCTGATCTCAGGCTGGTTGTTCATAAGCGCCTTGTTGTTAATAAGAGATAAGCAGTTGTACAGAAAATGAGGATTAATCTGTGCCTGAAGCGCCTTAAATTGTGTTTCCTTTAGCTCGATCTTTGTTTGATAATCTTCGCGAATTAGGCGGTTAATTTCGTCGATCATAGCTTGAAGATTATTGGTCAGATCACCGAGTTCATCCGTACTGTCATCATGAATATGATAATCAAGATGACCTTCCTTAATGCGCTGCAGATAATAGTGGAGAGCACTGATTTTCTGCTCAAAAAAGCTGGTGAATAGCTGAGTGATCGAGAATATAATGACAACACAGATAAATAAAATAGCCATAATGACACGCCCCATCTTACGCACGGAGGCAAAAACAATTTTTTCAGGACGTTCAAGTGTTACAGTCCAACCGCAGGCATTTACAGGACTTGTTCGTGTAACCCAGCTGCGAAGCTCTGCAGAATTTTCCAAGAGGGATGCAGACTTATAGGAAAAAAGTGTCTGTTTCGGTGAATCAACCTGGATATGGAAGTCATCAGCAGTCTGATCAAGTTCGCCAAATAAAAGATTTGGATCTAATTGGATAGCAATGCAGTTTTTTGAGTAGGAGCGGATATATGTAATATAAGGATCACATAAGTATTGGATAACGCAAAGTGTTCCATCCTTCTTTTTATACCAGGCAGGCTGAAATGAAATTGCTTCAGGAAAATACCAGGATTCATTTTCCAAATCGCTGATTGGACGAAGTTGTTTGCCGTGTGTCATATCTCCATCTGCATTGTAGATTGTGATCTGAGAAATTTCTGGGTGCTGCAGGTATGTGGTATTTAGGAAAACATCCATTGTATAATTTAAATATTCATACTGGTCATATGCGTTTGCCTCATTGTAAGAAGAAAATTCTGCAAGCACATTGGAGTTTGCTAAATATGCAAGCAGATTTTGGTAAGTATTCACCTTTGAGTCAAGTGAGTTTGACACAGATAATATAGAAGATTCTAGTGAGTCCAACTCACGTGTACGAAGTAAATTAATGGTTTGATTGTAGCAGAAAAATCCCATGACAGACAGAGGAAGAAAGCTTACAAGAATGCAAAGAAGTATGAGCTTGCTGCGGTATTTAATATTGTTAAAGCACTGCTTAATTTTCTGAATCATAGAGTATGCTCCTGTCTGTATTTTTCAGGTGAGCTTCCAAAGTATTCTCGAAAGCTCTGACAAAAATATGAATAATTAGGGTATCCAGACTCAATGCCAATGTCAATCACCTTTTTTCTGGTGTGAAGCAAGGCATCCTTTGCTTTTTCCATGCGGTACTGACGAATATACTGAGAGATGCTTTTTCCAGTGGCCTTTTTAAAGAGCCGGCTTAAATAATCTGGTGTCAGGTAGACAGCAGAGGCAAGCACTTCTGCAGAAAGCTCTTCGCTGTAATGATTGGCAATGTACGAGATAGCGCATGCCACTTCTTTTCGCATTGTATCCGTTCCGGCAGAAAATGAATCTAAAACAGGTTTAGATACTTCTTTTACGATACGAATAATCTCAGAAATATCAGGCTGAAGATATAGATTGGCAATCATGGCCTCAAGCGGTGAAAAATTACAAAGTGCATCATCTGGAATGGCTGGATAAAGGATGGTCAGTACATTAGAAAAAAGAAATTTGACGTAAATTTGAGACTGGTTGACAGCAAGCTTATATTTGTCGAACAGATGACTAAGATATTCTTCCAAAAGTGTACGGCTTCGAGCGGCAATGGCATTTTTTATCAGAGGAAGTAATTGCGAATCATCCTCTGAATTTTCCAAACGCTGTGTTTGTGTAGTGTCTGGAAGAAAAATAAGGGTATCTGGCAGAAAAAAACGCTGTTCCATTTGCTGCTCAAGAGCAGAAAATGCCTGCTTGAAGGAATCATATTCAGATAATGGCTTTGTAACTGCAATGCAGCAGTCAACAAGAAAAGTACTCTTAATGTGATTAAGAATACGTGTGCAGAAATGTCTGGCATCAAGAATCGGATTGCGAACAAATAAAACAGCTTGCTCAGGCGAAATATTGACTGATACTGCTTCCGGTGTAAGAAAACTTCGCAGATCATCGAAAAAGGCATCAGATTGATGCATTAAAAAATCATTTTTAAAAGTAAACATCACCATATAGCGAAAAGCAGAAAATTGTTCCAATATAAAAGGCTCTGCTTTTGTTTTATCAAAATTTCCAAAGATCGCAAGCTGTAAAGAATATTGAAGAAGAAACAGCTTTTGGTTTTCCTGCATGTGCATGTTTGCCTGATCCTCATCGAGCTGACCAATCAATGAGGAAAGCGTCTTAGTAAACTCGTCTGGCACAACAGGCTTTAAAATATAATTTTCCACACCAAGTGATATGGCAGTTTTGGCATAGGCAAAATCTGCATAGCCGCTGAAAATAATTGGACGAATATCAGGATATAGATTAAGAGCCTCACGTATCAGTTCAAGTCCATCCATGCGCGGCATTTGAACATCGGTAAATAAAATATGGGCTGGCCAGATCTTTAGAATCTGCAGTGCCTCTACGCCATCCTCAGCTTCTTTAATCTCTAACTCAAAGCCGCAGTTTTTAAGAAGATACAGAATGCAGTCGCGTTCATTTTTTTCATCATCGACAATCAGTATACGGTACATAATGTTGTTCCCCCTTTTATGTATTCTGTTTTTAATGCGTTTACCGTGATTTGTGCCTATAGTATAATGGAATGTCATAAGATTTGTCAAATATATCTGAATTATCCACAATAAAAACATGACTGTCCGTTTTTCTGATATGTTTTCCGTATTTTTTATATATACCGCTGTCTGTTTTTTTGATATATTTTTTACAACAAAGCAATGCGCAATGCTTAAGAAATGATAGAAAAAATGGAGGAGTTATTTATAATGAAAAAGAGTTTTGCAATGATGCTGACAGCTGCACTGACCACCACATCTGTTTGTGGATTTGCTTTTGCCGATGAGGCAGCAAATGATCCATATGGAAAGTATGATGAATTGGTTACTTACACCACAGGATATTCACTTACAAATCAGGGTGCTGATGTGCTTGCAGGAACACCATATGAAAATGATACACCAGAGAATAATGCATACACCCGCTACTTGAAGGAACTGTTAAATATTCAGAATGAAAATGATTTTGAAGCAACGATGGGCGATGATTATAATCAGAAGCTGGCTCTTGCAATTGCAAGTCAGAGTCTGCCGGATATCATTCATGTTCCAGATTATTCAACACTGGTAGAGCTTGTTGAAAACGACATGATAGAGGATCTGACCGATGTATATAATAACTCAGCTTGTGATACTGTAAAGGAATCTTATGAGAGCTATGGCGACAATAATCCGTTAAATACCGTGACATTTGATGGAAAGATCATGGCAATTCCAAAGACACAGTTGAGTGATGGACAGGATTTTCTGTGGGTGAGAAAGGATTGGCTTGATAAGCTTGGCCTTGAAGAGCCTTCAACAATGGATGAAGTTGCTGATATGCTTCGTGCGTTTATCAATGATGATCCAGATGGAGATGGAGAGGCTGATACCATTGGTCTTGCAATGCGTTCTGACGTATATGGCGGCTATCCTAATAATACATTTGGAATTGACAATATTTTCACCGCATTTGGTGCATATCCGAGCATCTGGATTACCGCAGAGGATGGAACTGCCGTATATGGTTCAGTTCAGGAAGAAATGAAGGATGCGCTGACACTGTTAAATAGTTGGTATACAGAAGGTTTAATTGATCAGCAGTTCACAACAAGAACAAACGATGACATTGTAGCACTGATCTCTAGCGGAAAGTGCGGCGCGTTTATCGGACCGTGGTGGGCACCATTTAATACAGCACTTACATCAAGCTACGCAACTGATGATGCTGAGTGGATCAATGTATCAGCACCAGTAGGAGAGGATGGAAAGATTCAGGCAATCAATACACAGTCTTATGCAGGCTTTGTTGCAGTTAGAAAGGGCTATGAGCATCCGGAAATCGCAATGAAGATTGTTAATGTAAATGCAGAGTACTCCAAGCAGGATACAAGCGATGCATCTTTAGAAATTCGTGAGAATCAGCCGCTTGCATACTTTAACTGGCCGCTTTACTGTGAGGTTCAGCCGGGCAATAATGCACAGCTGATGACAGAGCACGTACTTGCTGCAATGGATGATGAGTCAAAGGTAGATACTTTAACATCAGATGAATTAAGCTACTATCAGTCTGCACAGAACTATCTGGCAGCTGAAAAAGAAGGCAAGAAGGCAGATTCAGCAGATTATTCTCAGTATATGTCCAGAATCGTATCCATGTCCCGTATGATCGAAAATCCGGCAGACTTTGTAACACCGGCATTTTATGAAACTACCGAATCTATGGCAATCCGCTGGGCATCATTAGAGAAGATTGAGATGCAGACAGTTTTGAAAATCATTGTTGGAGAGGAGAGCATCGATGCATTTGATAAGTTTGTATCAGATTGGAACAAAGCTGGCGGTGAATTGATCACAGAGGAAGTAAACGAAGCAATCCAGAAGTAATTCAGAGAAAATTGCAAGTTGTAACAATGTAAAAACTGCAAAGCTTTTGGGATTAGACAAATCAATCTGATCCAATCAATAAAAAATGCCGGAGTCAAAATGATGTTTGGCTCCGGCTTTCTTAAAAAAAAGGAGGAACCTCATGAGTCAGGCAGCAACTAAGAAAAAGAAACGGCTGGGAAGAGAAGAGCTTACGCTTAATCTTATGATCCTTCCAGGCTTGATTATTTTGATCATATTTGTGTTTGCACCGCTAGTTGGTTCGCTGATGGCATTTGAAAATTATGTTCCGGCAAAGGGTCTTTTAAAGTCCAAGTGGGTAGGTCTGAGCAATTTCGAGTTCATCTTTAGTCTTCCAGATAGCAAACAGGTTTTTATGAATACGCTCATAATTGCATTTTCAAAACTGGTTGTAAATATTTTTGTTCCAGTTACATTTGCAATTTTATTAAATGAGATTCGCGTTAATGTTTGCAAGAAGATTTTCCAGACTGTTGTATATCTGCCTCATTTTTTGTCATGGGTTGTTTTGGCAACCGTTGTCACGAATATGTTTTCATTAGATGGACCAATCAATGCAGTAATCAGTGCATTTGGCGGCAATCCTATTTATTTCCTTGCTGATAATAAGTGGTTTCGTACTGTGATCGTAGGAACAGATGTCTGGAAGGAATTTGGTTACAATTCTGTTGTATATCTGGCAGCCTTAACAGGAATTGATCCGGGACTTTTTGAGGCTGCATCTATTGATGGTGCTAATCGCTTTAAGCAGATTCTGCATATCACGGTTCCGGCACTTCTGCCAACTGTTGTGTTAATGACAGCGCTGAATCTTGGAAATATATTAAATGCAGGCTTCGATCAGGTATTTAATCTGTATAATCCAATTGTGTATGAAACAGGTGATATCATCGATACATATGTATATCGAATTGGTATGGTAGAGCGTCAGTACAGCATTGGTACTGCAGTTGGCTTGTTAAAATCAGTAATCAGTTTTGTGCTGATTCTTAGTGCAAATAAGCTGGCACAGAAAACAACTGGCTCAGGCATATTCTAAAAGGGAGGTTCATATGAAAGCAAAACCAGGAAAAATTATTTCTCAGATCGCAATCTGGCTCGTGGTTCTTTTATTTGCGCTTAGCTGCTTGCTGCCGCTTTTAAATATGGTTGCGATCTCCTTAAGTGGAAGTGATGCAGTTGCGGCAAATAAAGTAGGTTTGTGGCCGGTTGACTTTACAATTACTACATACAACAAACTTCTTGGCGATTCACAGTTTTGGCATTCTTTCTGGATTTCAGTAAAGAGAGTAGTAATTGGTACTTTAATCAATATGTTTTTTACAATCTCTATGGCATATCCGCTTTCTAAGAGTAAGAAACGTTTTCGTGCAAGAGAGATTTACATGAAGATTGTTATCTTTGCCATGCTGTTTAATGGCGGTATCATACCGCTGTTTATGGTAGTCAGCAAGCTGCACCTGAATAACACGATTTGGTCTCTCGTTCTTCCAGGTGCTGTTCCGGTGTTCAATGTCATTTTGTTAATCAATTTCTTTAAGGGTGTTCCAGAATCTCTTGATGAGGCAGCCAGAATTGATGGAGCCGGTCCGCTCACCGTTTTATTAAAGGTGTATCTGCCGATTTCACTTCCGGCACTGGCAACAGTTGGTCTGTTTGCAATTGTAAATCACTGGAATGATTATTTCTCAGGACTGATTTACATGAGCAAGGCATCCATGTATCCGCTGCAGACTTATATTCAGCAGCTGACTGTCGACTTGACGCAGATTACTGATGCAGATCAGTTAAAGCAATTATCTGCATTAAATAATCGTTCCTTTAATGCAGCAAAGATTGTGGTTTCCACAATTCCGCTTTTGATTATTTACCCATTTTTGCAAAAATATTTTGTAACAGGTATGGTAATTGGCGCTGTAAAAGAGTAAAATAATAATACTACAACAATGCCGGAGTGCAGGAAGATTCTGTGGCTGTAAAAAGCCATGCAAGTGAAGCAATTTTCTGCTCGCTGGCATTGTGTGATGAGAGAGGAGAGAAACTATGGCAATTCAAATTAGCCCCAATGGTCGACTGATGACCATTCAGACAAATGATTCCAGTTATCAGATGCTTGCTGATAAAAATGGAGTGCTTCTTCATTTATATTATGGAAGCAGTATTGGTGCAGAGGATTTATCTGATCTTATTGTTAGAAGTGATGTTGGTTTTTCTGGAAATCCAGAGGAAGCAGGACTGGATCGCACATATTCACTTGATACACTGCCGCAGGAGGTTGCTTCTAGTGGTGTAGGTGATTTTAGGGATGATTCTGTTCGTCTGGCACATCCAGATGGCAGCTGTGCAGCCGATTTTCGTTTTGAGAGCTGTGAGGTCGTATCCGGTGCATATTCGATTCCGGGTATGCCAGCACTGTATGACACAGATAAAAAGAACAGTGAAACGCTGATCATTAAGATGAAGGAAAAGGCGTCAGGAGCAATTCTTCATTTATATTATGGTGTTTGGGAAGAGGAAAATGTAATTACAAGAACGGCAAGTTTGACTAATGCAGGTAAGGAGCCGATCTATATTGAGAAGTTTTTGTCATGCAGTATGGATATGATGGATCGCGATTTGGACCTTATCAGTTTCACAGGCCGTCATGCGATGGAGCGCACAATGGAGCGCACACCAGTTACGCATATTAAGACAGAGTTTGGAAGTATTAGAGGAACATCCAGTCATCACTATAATCCGGCAATGATTCTTTGTGACCGTCATGCAACAGAGGATGCAGGAGACTGCTTCGGTTTATGTCTTGCTTACAGCGGAAGTTTTACAGCAATGGCACAGAAGGATCAAAGAGATCAGATTCGTGTTCAGATGGGTATTAATCCGTACCAGTTTCGTTGGTGCTTAACAGAGGGAGAGACATTCTTTGCACCACAGGTGATTCTTTCATTCTCTAATCAGGGATTTAGCAAATTGTCACACCAGTATCATGATATATTACATGAGCATATGTGCAGAGGCCGTTATAAGCATGAGCGCCGTCCAGTTTTGATTAATAACTGGGAGGCAACATATTTTGATTTCAATGAAGAGAAGATTGAAAAGATTGCGGCGCAGGCAGGAGAGCTTGGCATTGAGATGATGGTGCTTGATGATGGTTGGTTTGGCAAGCGTGATGATGACAACAGTGGACTTGGTGACTGGTTTGTCAATGAAAAAAAGATTCGCGGAGGTCTGCCAAAGCTTTCAGAGAAGATCCATGAAAAGGGTATGAAATTTGGTCTTTGGTTTGAGCCAGAGATGATCTCAGAGGACAGTGATCTTTACCGTGCTCATCCAGACTGGGCAATCACAATTCCAGGACGTGTGCCAAATCATGCCCGCAATCAGCTTGTGCTTGATATGACAAGAAGTGATGTGCGCGACTATCTGATGGCTCGTTTTGAAGAAATTCTTGGAAACACTAAGATCGAGTATGTAAAGTGGGATATGAACCGCAGTATCTGCGATATGTACAGCCATATTTACAAAGGTGAGCAGTCAGGCGAATGCTATCACCGCTATATACTTGGCGTTTATGATTTGCTGGAGCGTTTTGTACAGCGTTTCCCTGAGATTCTGCTTGAGGGCTGCAGCGGCGGTGGCGGACGTTTCGATGCCGGAATGCTGTACTATTCGCCACAGATTTGGTGCAGTGACAATACAGATGCTATGAACCGTCTTGATATCCAGTATGGAACATCATTCTTCTATCCGATCAGTTCAGTTGGTGCACATGTATCTGCATGCCCAAATCACCAGACAGGACGAAGCGTACCGCTTTCTACAAGAGCTGATGTGGCACTTGCCGGAAGTTTTGGTTATGAGCTTGATCTTCGTCTTCTTTCAGATGAGGAAAAGGCACAAGTAAAAGAGCAGATCAAAGAGTTCCACGACTACTATGACTTGACGCACGAGGGAGATTATTACCGTCTTACAGAGCGTGATAATACAAGCTTTACAGCATGGGAATTTGTCGCAAAGAATAAAAAACGCGCACTTGTAGAGGTAGTAAAAAAAGATGCATGGGGCAATCCGCTTCCAGTTCATGTTGCAATCAAGGGACTCGAAGACAATTCAATGTATGTTTGCAGTTTAAATGGAATAAAGCGCAGCGGAAAGACCTGGAATCATGCAGGCATAACACTTCCGAAGTTTTTGAGTGCAGGCGAGAGTATGAAATTTACATTCATGAAGGTGGAGTAAACGAGCTATTGTTTTGTTCACGGGCCGTAACATAGATAAGCGGTGAGACGAGTTGCTTTTACGAGACCGAACGTTGTAGCGGGACTTTCAAAACAAAGCATGATAATAGGTGGTGTAACAGGTACCCGCGGAAAAGAGAGGTCGACAAAACAATCGTCGAACAGCTTTCGTAAAACTTCCCCCGTGAACTTTAAAGTTACAGTTTAGGGCTTTCGTAACCTGGCTTTGTGAACTGTAAAAATAAAAAAATGATATTTTGAAAAAAAACACTTGACTAAATCGCAAAAGTATTCTATACTATAGAAGTCACGGCGATATAGCCAAGTGGTAAGGCGCGGGTCTGCAACACCCTTACCGCCGGTTCAAATCCGGCTGTCGCCTGTTAAGAGCTCTGAGAGATTCTCAGAGCTCTTTTTTTGTTAGTATTCTAAGCAGCGATAGTAGCGGCGAATCTCCATGGGATGGCAATTGATAGCTTCAAGATGTACATCAATTCTATTTGTGACGGCATGCGTTACAAGATGAGAAATAAAACCGCGATACTGCGGCTTAATTCCAATCAGCGGATAATCGGCTGCATCAATAATCGTGTAGTTTGCACAGATCTTCGGAAGGAAAGCAGCTACTCGAAGAGACAATGGACGGCTGGCATCTTCGCTGATAAAGAGTGTGACAGGAGTGTCGCGAGAAATGATTTCAAGTGTTCCATGGAAAAATTCACCGGAAGATACAGTCTTAGTTGCCATCCAGTGCATCTCCTCCCAATAGCACATGCCATAGGAATAGGTGGAACCCCACTGGTTTCCAGCACCGACAAAATAGTGGAGAGTATCGTTACAGTGCTTTTTTGCAAATTCTTGTGCAAAGGAATCCGAAGATTGCTCAACAGAGATCAAAGCATCTGCGAGATAACAGTCAAAATTTTCATAGCAGTCATCATAACAGTCAAATTCATTACGAAGAAAGAGAATACGGTCAGCAGCCATAAATAGTTTTAGCTGTTCATTTTGCGGATATGAGATGCATAGCTCACATAACTCGCGCAGATGAGGATTTGGATTGTCAAGGAAAGCAAGAATAGTGGCATGTGCTGCATGTGCTTTTTCAACGGCTTTAACTATTTCAGGTGTACTGCCAGTCACAGATGAATAAATAAGAAGTGTACCATCCATGATACGTCGATTGCCAGTTGTTATATATTCAGCTGCATTTTCGGCGAATACTTCCATTGACGTAAATTCTTTCATATGAGAAACTGTCTGCATGGCAGATGCGTATGTACCGCCAATTCCCAGAAAACATACGTTTGTAATACCTTTTTCAAAGATGGCATCCAGAAATTGATTGATTTGATGGCGCAGAGCGAGTGCACCGTTTACAGATTGACGTAACGATTCTTCTTGAAACTTCAGCATAAAATCCCTCCATATACAATTATTTGATAAAAACATTATATAATGTAATATTATAATATATAATAATAAAAGGCAAGAAAAAATTGCAGTCTTCTGCAACTTTTTTCCTGCCTTGTAAATAAAATATCAATTATTTATATTAGAGATAAACTGTGTGTTTAAATTTTGTGTGCGTATGGTATAGGAGATTCGATCACCGCGCACAAGAGAGCGTGAATAATGGATCGGTGTGCCGTCAACTGCAAAACACGTTTTTTGTAAAAGAAAAAGAGGATCGCCAGCCTGACAATGAAGGATGGATGCCTGCTCAGCATTTGCAATGCGGACAGCAATCTCACATACAGATTCACCGCGAGATACGTTATAGTAGTTAGTGAGCAGTTCATAGAAAGAAATATCACCTGTTATGCGGTCAAGAAAATCTGGATAAGTTAAAGAAGAAATATAAATTTCATCTAAGGCAAGCGGTGAATCATCCTCAAAAATTAGACGCTGCACGTAACAAACTGGTTCATTAGGCTGAAGAGAAAGCGTTTCACATAAAAAATCATCAGAAGGCTGTAGCTCTTTTTTTAATAGAAGATGATGTGATTTATGTCCGATTGCAGACAAATAATTTGTAAAGCCAGACTGTTCCTTTAGATCAACGCTTCTTGAAGGGGTGGAAACAAACGTACCTTTTCCACGATGCTTTTCAAGGATATGCTGATCTGTTAGCTGTTGGATGGCCTTGCGGACAGTAATGCGGCTTACCTGATACTGTTCACACAATTTTTCTTCACTGGGAAGACGATCCCCTGGAAGATATTTTTTTTCTCTCAAAGCCTGACGTATCTCAGCTTCAAGCTGTATATAAAGTGGTTTAAGACTATTTGTGTCTAACATAAAAACCCCCTGATATTTATTATTAGGATAAAGACATTATAAGATGTTATATTACATATATCAAAATTAAGTATAGTAAAAAAGAGAGAAAAGTCAAGGTTGGTGCACTTAAAATCATGGCTCTGAAAAGGTATAAAAAAATTTATTACTTTAATGTGCTAATTGAAAAAAACTACTTGACAAATGGGTAAAATAGGTATAATATAAGACAAAACGTTATATAACGTTATAATACAAATGGCTACCGTGTTATATGAAGCCAGAATACAAATATGGAGGGTTACACATGAAAGCAGAACATCTTTCCCAGATCCAGGCTGCAGTAGCAGCTGTTAAAGAGAGAAAAACAATCCGCAGATTTTATTTCGTTGCATGCGGAGGCTCTCAGGCATCCATGATGCCAATTCAGTACATGTTTGACCGCGAGACCAGCATTCCGTCCGCTATTTACACTTCTAACGAGTTCGTAAAGGCAACACCGAAGGTGCTGGACGATACCTGCGTTGTATTAACTATTTCCCATTCCGGAAATACACCAGAGACTGTCAGAGCAGCAGAGCTTGCAAAGGAGAAGGGAGCAGTTTCCATTTCTCTGACAAACCTTGTTGATTCTCCGCTGTGGAAGGCTTGTGAGTATCCGATCCATTATGAGCATGGTCCAGAGGCAGATCCAAATGATCTTAGCAAAGTAATTCTGTACACACTGGCATTTGATATGCTGAATGTAGTTGAGCCGTCTGAGAAGTGGGTAAAGGGCGCTGAGTCCTTAAATAATCTTGCAGAGGTAACAAGAGCGCATCAAGGCAAAGTATGCAATTATAAAAATATAAATAAAGAATTTCTTTGCAATTTTAAAAATATTTTCATTTTTCAAAATCCCATTAACCATAAATAGATTTGCTACTTAAATTATAACTTTTTTCTCTAACCTCATCTTTGCTATTACCTTCTACAGTGAATACTTTTCCATTTTCAACTTTTTCAACAATACCTACATGATCTGTATGCCCATCCTGTTGCCAATCAAAAAATATGATATTTCCTGTCATCGGTACATAAGATTTATCTTTCCATCTGTTATTTTTCTTATACCAATTTTCTCCATTTGTGCATAGAGAAAACTTTGGTACTGAGTTATCATCTAACATTCCACTTTCATTTGCACACCATGATACAAAAATGGCACACCAATTTACTTTTTTATTGAATCCATACCATGTCCAATATTTACTTCCACTTGTTGTTCCAACTTGTGACTTTGCAACTTCTACTATATTGTTATTTCCAATATGATAATACCTTAAAACATGTGCAACGTAATCAGGATCACCATAAACATTTGTTTTTAATTTTGACTTCATTTCATCAGAAAACACCTTTGCATTTGCTCTAGTATATCCTCCAAAATGTTCATATGCCCAACTTATATATCCGTTTCCATAATTATACCCTTGAAGGGCTAATGATATATGCTCAGTATCTCCACTTGAAGCTACTTTTGCATCATTTAAGCAACTAGCTAAATGTTGTATTCCTACCTTAATGGAATAATCAGCATCTGTTATTCCATTATGCACTCTTGGATATTTTTAATTAAATCCACATTCTGATGACTGCACTGGAATCATCTGACAACGCAGAAAATACTCCAATAAATAAAACAAGCACTATTAGAACAATCATTCCTGTTCCGTAAGAAATCAAATGATTCATGATTGTTATTGGCTTTTTTATAAAATATATAATTTTATTACCTGAATATTTCATCGTAGTTGTTTGTTGAACTTATTTAATGATTTTCTATATTTGTTCAACATTTTTGATTGGCTGTTTTAGTATATAATTTTATCTTTTCATTGCAATATACACTAATAATTTCAATATTTTATATTTCTGTGCTTCTTATTGCATTTATCTCATCGTTATTCAATAATTTATAGAACACTTTCGCTTTATTTAATATTTCTAAAACCTCTTTTAAATTTTTAAAAGAATGTGCCCCTTTTTTAATGTATTTCTTTGGCCATGATAGAGAAGAATTATTGAGAGCTAATTGTGGTATTAAAACATCTCTTCCTTGTTTTAGAGCATAATCTGCTTGTTTTAAAGCACCGCTTGTTTCCCCTGCTTCCATGATAATCGTTGCTAATGAGATTCCACTCATTGTCCCATTTCTTGTTGGAAAATTCCATCTATAAACTGGATTACATGGCGGAAATTGTGAAACCACTAATCCTTTTTCTTCAATAGCTAATTGCAATTCTTTATTTTCTTTTGGATAGTATTGGTTAATTGGAGTTCCTATAACTGCAATTGTTCTTCCACCATTTTGTAAAGCTGATTTATGAGTAACTGTATCGATTCCTTTAGCCAGTACTGCATTAACAACAAGATTTCTTTTGATAAGTGACTTTACAATTTTTTCTGTCTTCTTCATTGAATCTATTGTAGCATTTCTGCTTCCAACAACACATACAGACTTTTCATTTAATATGATGAACATTTCCTTTAGAAATAGAAATGGAGGTGTTCCTTGTGTATCAGCTAATAGCTTTGAATATATTCCATCACCTTTTTTACTAAAATGACATCATCTGTTAATTTTGCAAAGCTATCTTTTACTTTCAAATAACAGTTATAAAACTCTTTTTCTGAAATATTTAATTTTGATGACAAATAGGGAATAATATTTTTTAATCCACTTCTAAAATCAAAATGGTCTATTTTTTCTAATTGATTTATATATTCACATGTCTTTTTAGCATTATTATTAAAGTATTGTTGAATCGTATAATATAAGATTGCATCTCGAACATAAGCCTTGCTAATATTAAACATTCCTGCTTTTGTTGTATTTTTCACTTTAACCTACTATTCCTTTTTCTTATTTTTTAACAGTCATATCTTTTATAACATTATCAAGATATTTACTTAACTAATCAATTGTATATTGTTTATTATTTATAATTCTCTCTGATTCAATATAAACAAGTTGTTCATATAACTCTAACATTTTTTCTCTGCGATCATATGTCTCACTACTCATAATAATTAAATTCTCTTTATCATTAAATTCAAGATAAACAGGTTCATTGTTTTCTTTACAAAATTTTATAATTTCTCCAAGTTCTTTTTGCAATTTCGATGAACACTCTCTCTTGTTCACCTTGAATTTATCATTGAAATGTATTGTCATTGAATCTTCATCAATCCAGCCTTCTTCATTTGCTGAAGCTAAGCCTTCATTTAACATTTTCATTACTTCTAGTTCTGCTACCATCTTATCATACTTTCTCGCCTTTCTTGACATTTCTTCTTGTTCATTTATATCCATAATAGTATAACAACCATGTCCATTTTTTGTTAAATAAACAGGAGAACCAACGGTAACATCTTCAAGTACTGCGCTGTAATTTCTTAAATCAGAGATAGGTTTTATATTTGGCATATTCTCTCCTCCTTTTATTAAAGTCATTATACTATTTTGACACCTGTTGCTAAAATATCAGTAGTATTTGTTATTCCAACGGTATCTAATGCTGTTAAATAATCCGAATATTTTGAATCTTAAAATATTTGACATTGATTCCAAAGAATTCATAAGCAAACGCATATTTCCACCTTTTTCTTTATAATTTTTTATTCCATTTGTACAAGTCCTAAATGCTTTATAAATAGCGACACCTGTTTGAGATTTATAAAATTGTTCATAAGCATCTATATCATTTTGTGAAATAATATTTGCATATACAGGATGTCCAAAATTTTTTTATCTGAAAAACTTTTATCATAGTTTATATTTTCAATATAATGTGAAGTATATAAATATATCGTATATATAGATTCATCATGGTTTCCATCATTATATTCTTTATTATAGACTGATCGAATATACTTCATATTCTTTATTATAGACTGATCGAATATACTTCATTCTTTCTTTTTGTTCCTCTTTAGACGCAAGTGGATTTCCATCATATGGATCTCCACTTCGTGATGATTGTATATTAACTTTTTTTGGTATAGATGTATCAAATAAATCATTTTTATCTAAAGATAAAGCGTCTAATAATTCATCATCCGTTTGAGTTAGCGTAATTAAATTCAATAATTGTCCTGATGTAACACCAGCTTAATTATATTTATCTGAAATATCAATTATTTGATCAGTCACTTCATCTAATGTAATTTCATCTTCTGCATTTACTGTTGGAATAGTTGTTAATATCATACCAGCTGCAATAATTCCAATAAATACTTTTTTAATCATAAGCTTTCTCCTTCCTTTTCACTTAATCAACATCTAAACTAAATAATGTAAACTGATTATAATTATTAAACTTGATATCTACTTCTTGATTATTTTTTAATATAACTCTGTATTTATTTTCTTCACCAATTTCATATGAATCTATTTCCCCAACTAGATTTTCAATTACTGTAAAATCATCTTTGATGCTTTCATGACTTTTCATCATAAAAGTTGCATATCCCTTATTTCGACGAACGAGCGAATACTCTTTTGTTTCCAAAACATTACACTCTACATATGCTTTCGTCATGTATAAGTAATTTGCTTGTTTGAAGAAAGAAAAACTTAATCCAGATAACAGCAGAGTAATCGTCCAAAAAATAATAGATATCTTCTTAAAATGAAAAATCGAGATAAACTAATTTTCGATCTCAACAAAAAGTTAATGTAAAATAAACTAAACCATCGAAGGATATTATATTAAGATATTTTTCAGCAATGATAAAAAACAACAAAACTGGGTACAAATCAAAAAATAATTTTCGCCCAATATCTCATACACTCTATCTGATAGTGTTGGATATATATACTTTTTCAAAGACCTCACAAGAATTCACCTCCATTTTATCTTTATTAAATTTTACTATGTAAGCTTTTTTATTGTCAATTTATATAATTATTCACATATATAAAATAAAAATTGTTTATTTTTCTCTTCTATACTAAATATTA
>ENA-OPYX01000320-OPYX01000320.1-human-gut-metagenome-genome-assembly--contig:-NODE-320-length-28755-cov-6.439570_pt1 | contig 28755 bp, 31 predicted proteins | sample MGYA00242639_ERZ504486 | MGnify/ENA primary metagenome ERZ504486 (study PRJEB26092, sample SAMD00036296) | human gut metagenome | host: Homo sapiens | study: EMG produced TPA metagenomics assembly of... | reverse complement strand
GAAAAAATGTTAATATAAGAGCAGAGAGTTGGAAATCCTAATATTGGAGGATGGAAATGCTGAAAAGAAAAGTGTATGAGGATCTTCTAAAATGGAAAAAGAAAGCCAATGGAAAGGCTTTGTGTATTATAGGGGCAAGACAGATCGGAAAAACAACACTGATCCGTGAGTTTGGGAAAAATGAATATGAGCATTTTGCAGAACTGAATTTTGTGACAGACCAGAGGGCAGCAGATATTTTTAATGATAAACTGACAGCGGAAACGATTATCACGAATCTGACAGCGTATCTTCAGACACCGTTAGAACCGGGAAAGACACTGATTTTATTTGATGAAGTTCAGGAATGTCCAAGGGTACGGTCTGCGATCAAATTTCTGGTAGAGGATGGAAGATTTGATTATATAGAATCCGTCTCGCTGCTTGGTGTGCGATACAAGGATGTCACATCTTATCCGGTTGGCTTTGAACAGATTTTACCAATGTATCCGCTGGATTTTGAGGAATATTTGTGGGCGAATGGCATACAGAATCATACACTGCAGTATTTGAAATCGTGTTATGACAAAAAGGAAAAAGTATCTGAGACAGTACATGAGACACTTTGCAAACTTTTTTTACAGTTATCTTGTAGTTGGAGGAATGCCAGAAACCGTACAGATTTATGTTGATACGCATGATATTGCAAAAGTGGTGCTGAATCAGAGAAGTATTTTAGATCTTTACCGCCTGGATATAGCGAAATATGCGTCGGAAAATAAAAAAGTAAAAATCAAAGCAATATTTGACAGCATTCCAGCCCAGTTAAATGAGAAGAATCGGAGATTTAAATTAAACAGCATTCAGGCTTCGGCAAGACTTATCAGATATGAAGACAGTTTTAACTGGCTGGCGGATGCGGGCGTTGCGTTGCCATGTTATAACGTGACAGAACCACAGGCACCGCTGCAGTTAAGTGAAAAACGAAACCTGTTCAAACTTTATATGAATGATGTTGGACTGCTTTGTGCTTCCTGTATGGAAAATATCCAGTTTGATCTTCTCATGGGGAATGTTGACGTCAATATGGGAAGTATTCTGGAAAATGCATTTGCGCAAAATCTGAAATCGAACGGTTTTGAACTTCATTATTATGATTCTAAGAAAATTGGAGAATTAGATTTTGTATTACAAAAAGGACTTCACACAGAACTTGTAGAGATTAAGTCAGGAAATGACTTCAAAAAGCATCTGGCAATGGATCATGCAATGAAAGTAGAACAATGGAAGTTTGAAAAAAATATTGTATTTTCAAAATCGAATGTGGAGGAAGATGGGGAAATCCTGTATTTACCATGGTATATGATCCTGTTTTATAAACAGGAAAGGGAACCGGAAAAGATGATCTATGAGATTGATCTAAGTGGACTTGTCTAAGTAAAAAAGAAGCTGTGAAACATAGTTTCACAGCTTCTTTTTGCGGTTTCCCGCAAGAGTTTTACTCGCAAAAAACTCTTTAAGTATTATTCCTCGCTGATAGCTCCTGTTGGGCAAACCCCTGCACATGTACCACAGCTTACACAAGCGCCTGCGTCGATTACGAACTGGCTGTCTCCCTGAGAAATAGCTCCTACTGGACACTCTGGCTCGCATGTACCACAGCTTACGCAAGAATCAGAAATTACGAATGCCATTTGTATTCCCTCCTTAAAATAGAATCATAGACTCGCTACCGCTTCAGTAGCTTTAGATTATTCTAATACAAAAAAGAGGGTAATACAAGTCAAAACACGAAAAAACCGTGTACAAAAATAAGCACAAAGGAATGTGATAGCAAAATAGAGCCGGATATACACAAACGGTACATGCGGCTCTTTCGACCAATTATTTTTATCAGAATGTAGAAAAATGATACAGCGTCTTGGAATGGAACGGTGCATCCGGGTGTAACACGATACTTGGGAAGTTATCATGGTTGATGGCATCCGGGAAATGCTGTGTTTCTAAGCAGACGCTGGTGCGGCTGTCATAAATTTTACCGTTTTTGCCCGGCTGTTTCATCGGCTGGCTGGCAACATAAAGCTGCATGCCCGGCTGATCGGTAAAGCAGGTCATCCGGATACCGCTTTCTTTGGACTGTAGTACAGCTGCTTCGCGAAGACCGGTTCCGTTGATCACAAAGTTGTGGTCGTAGGTGCCGAATTTGTGCAGCTGGTCATAGTCTGAGTAGTAGGATTTGCCAATCGTGTGCATCACTCTGAAATCAAACGGTGTATTGTCGACCGGGATCAGTTTTCCGGTAGGCGCCTGCGAATCATCGAGTTCTGTGACTGCGTCTGCATCGATATACAGTTCGTGAGAAAGAATATCACCGCTTCCCTCACCGTTTAAGTTAAAATAACCGTGGTTTGTGACGTTAAGCAGGGTGTCCTGATCTGCAGAAGCTTCGTATACGATCGAGAGTTCGTTGTCCTCAGACCAGCCATAAGTAACGGTCAGAGTCAGATTGCCCGGATAACCTTCTTCGCCGTCGGCGGAAATCATGGTAAGGATCAGTTTGTCATCTTTTATTTTTGCATCCCATGGTTTAGATGCATAACCGATCAGACCTCCATGGAGATGATTCGTGCCACAGTTTACGGCAAGCTGGTATTCTTTTCCGTTTAAAGTAAAATGACCGTCTTTGATGCGGTTTGCAACACGTCCGACAACAGCACCAAGACTTGCGTCATCATTTTCATAGGCGGACATGGTGTCCATGCCAAGGCAGACATCTGTTGGATTGCCATTGCGGTCCGGAACGACGATCTTTACAAGACGGCATCCGAAGTTAAGGATCTCTACATAGGCACCTGCCTCGTTTTCAAGATGGTATATATTAATATTTTCTCCTGTGTTAGTTGTACCGAAATCAGATTTTGTAATTTTCATGAAAACCCCTTTCCAAACATAACTGTTTGCAGATGAACAGTAATAATTATGCCACATTTACGGAAACATAGCAAGTTACAGTTCGGGTTCTATGGTAATTTTGCTGGAAAATCAAGGTACAAATCCGCGAATTATGCACACTCTGTTGCCTATTTGGATAAAATGTGCGATAATACAAATGTTTGGGAAAAATAAAAATAAGAATTATATTAGAAAAGAAGTAGTGATATATGCAGACAAAATTAATAAAAATAGACGCAGACGATCCGAATAAGGAGGATATGCGGGAGGCGGCAGAGATCATAAGATCCGGCGGTCTGGTAGCATTTCCGACCGAAACGGTTTACGGACTCGGGGCAAATGCGCTTGATCCGGAGGCGTCCAAACGGATCTATGCGGCAAAGGGACGGCCTTCAGACAATCCGCTGATCGTTCATATATGCAGATTTGAAGAGCTTTTATCCATTGCGAAAGAAGTTCCGCCGCAGGCAGAGAAACTCGCAGATGCGTTCTGGCCGGGGCCGCTTACCATGATCGTATGGAAGAATGAAAAGGTTCCATATGAAACGACCGGTGGAATGGATACGGTGGCGATCCGTATGCCGAATCATCCGGTTGCGCTTGCACTGATCGATGAGAGCGGCTGTATGATCGCGGCACCGAGTGCGAATACTTCCGGAAAACCAAGCCCGACAGAAGCGGGACATGTGGCGTTAGATCTGGATGGTAAGATACCGATGATACTGGATGGGGGGCCGGTTGGAATCGGCATCGAATCTACGATCATTGATCTGACGGAAAAAGTACCGATGATACTGCGCCCGGGTTATATTACAAAAGAAATGTTAGAGGAAGTGCTCGGGGAAGAGGTACGCATTGATCCGGGCATCATTGCGTCGGATTCCACAAAGAAGCCGAAAGCGCCCGGAATGAAGTATAAACACTATGCGCCGAAGGCGGATCTGGTACTGGTTGAGGGAGAGCAGGAGGCTGTTGTTGCAGAGATCAATGCGCTGGTCAGGGAAAAACAGGCGGCAGGACTTAAGGTCGGTGTTGTTGCAACGGATGAGACGGAGTCTTTGTATCAGGCAGATTATGTGGTGACGATCGGAGCGAGAAGCGATGAGGATGCCATTGCCAGACATTTGTACAAAATATTGCGTGAATTTGATGATTGGAATGTGGATGCGATTTATTCAGAGAGTTTTTCAACACCGAGGATCGGTCAGGCGATCATGAACCGGTTAATGAAAGCAGCAGGACATCAGGTGATTCATGTTTGATGGGAGAAGGAAGGATAACGCATGAAACAATATAATCGAATCCTGTTTGTCGCGGAAAACGGAACATGCCGCGCGCCGATGGCAGCAGGCATACTTGGGGAGTATGTATTAAAACATCCGGTTGAGATTGGGGCAAGAGGAATGATCGTTTTATTCCCGGAGCCGCTCAATCAGAAGGCAGAAGCAGTCATGATCAGCAATGGCATCAATCTGGAAGGCTATATGTCAGCGCAGCTGACGGAGGAGGATTTTACAGAGGACACATTAGTTCTTGTTATGGAACACGCCCAGTTAGAAAAGGTTCTGGAAAAATACGAGAGAGCCAACCCGGAGAATGTATATGTTCTCACGGAACTTGTCGGAGATGAACTGGAGATTTTAGATCCGTATGGCGGCAGTCTGCAGGCATATGGGCTATGCTATGAAACAATGAGAAAGACCATCAAAAAGCTGGTCACTCTTTTAAATGAAGAAAGTAACGAAGGAAGCGGGGAAAATTAAAATGGGAAAAATCGTAGTAATGGATCATCCGTTGATCCAGCACAAAATCGGTATCATCCGCAGAGAAGAAACCGGATCAAAAGATTTCCGTACATTAGTCAGCGAGATTGCAATGCTGATGTGTTATGAGGCAACCAGAGACTTGAAACTTGCAGATGTGGAGATCGATACACCGATCTGCAAAACGACTGTGAAAGAGTTAAAGGGCAAAAAGCTTGCTGTTGTACCGATTTTACGTGCCGGTCTTGGCATGGTGGATGGTATGCTGGCAATGATTCCTGCAGCAAAAGTCGGACATATCGGACTTTATCGTGATCCGGAGACATTAGAGCCGGTAGAGTATTACTGTAAACTTCCGGCAGACTGTGCAAACAGAGAGGTGTTTGTGGTAGATCCGATGCTGGCAACCGGAGGTTCTTCCTCGGCAGCCATCCAGATGTTAAAGGACAAAGGAGTTAAAAATATCCGTCTGATGTGCATTATTGCAGCACCGGAAGGTGTGAAGAAAATGCAGGAGGATCATCCGGATGTAGATGTATATATCGGGGCTTTGGATGACCATTTGAATGAGCATGGTTATATTGTTCCGGGCCTTGGAGACGCCGGAGACCGTATTTTTGGAACAAAATAACAGTACAGGTTACGGAAAGCTTTGGAGGTTGGCATGAGCGGCAAACGGAAAGATTATATCAGCTGGGATGAATATTTTATGGGAGTTGCGGTACTTTCGGGAATGCGTTCAAAAGATCCGAATACGCAGGTGGGTGCCTGCATTGTCAGCGAAGATCACAAGATACTCTCGATGGGGTATAACGGATTTCCGACTGGCTGCTCGGATGATGAATTCCCATGGGAACGTGAGGGAGAACCTTTAGAAAATAAATATTTTTATACGACGCACAGCGAACTCAATGCGATCTTAAATTACCGCGGAGGAAGCTTGGAGGGCGCAACGATCTATGTTACGCTGTTTCCCTGCAATGAATGTGCAAAAGCGATCATTCAGTCGGGAATCCGCAGGATCGTGTATGACAGCGACAAATATGAGACAACACCGGCAGTTGTGGCATCCAAAAAGATGCTGAATGCGGCTGGGGTCGTGCTGCAGCGCTATGAACATACAAACCGCAGGATAGAACTGGAATTATAGAAGGTGATAAATAATAGAATGCTCAGTCCGTGAACATTCTATTATCATGAATAAAAAGAGCATGTATACAGAAATCTGGCATACATGCTTTTTTTATCTCACAAAACGTTTTTACGAAAAAATACTTTTTGAACCAGATCATATTGCACGGAAACTCTTTTGTAATGAGCATGTAAAAATTAAAATATTTATTAGTAAAAAGGAAATATTATCTATACAAAATGACGGATATTTGATGGACAAAATGGCGAAAAATGTTATAATGAATAAAGATTGTACTTTATGGAGGAACGATGTAAGTGAGAAAAAACAGAAAGGTATTTCAGGCACTGACACTGATCCTGCAGTTTGGACTGAATATGATCGTTCCGATCGTGATGTGCACTCTGTTTGGTACATGGATCGGCAGGAAACATGATATGCTCTGGATCGTGATCCCGCTGTTTATCATGGGAGCCCTGGCGGGATTTACCAACATTTTTAAAATGGTAAAAAGATTTACGGACAGGACGGTGGCAGAAAAAATGTTACGAGGATCAATGATGCATTGCCGGGACTTGTTTTGGGAATTATTGTGTATGGAGTGATCGTGGAACTGGCGGGTGTCTGGTTTGTCACAGATAAAGTCAGGTACACCACAGGACTTCTGATCGGTATCAGCTTAGCGTGCGGTATGGCAGTCAACATAGCGACCGTGTTAAGAGATGCGGTGGAACTGTACGGCGAGGACAATGCAAAGAAGAAGATCGTTGCAAAATCGCTGCTCCGCTATGCTGTCGTTGTGATCGTTTTCTTTGTTATGATGAAATGGAATCTGGGAAATCTGATCACTGCATTTATCGGGGTATTGGGACTTAAGGTATCTGCGTACTTACAGCCCTTTACACATAGAGTAATACAAAAACTGCAAGGAAGAGGTGATGTATCTTCAGACAGTGAAGATAATAATTTCATATGAGGGAGGTGAGAGAGTGAATCACGCAATTCTGATGTCATCCGGAGCCGAAAACATCGACTTTATGATACATGGTATCGTTCAGTATGAGATCTTCGGACACAAAGTCTGGATTACGACATCACATGTCTGCATATTGATCGTTATGCTTCTTATGATGGCGCTTGCCATTGCAGGAAACCGGGCGATCAAACATGCAAAGGAGATCCCCGGGGGATTTCAGAATGTTATCGAGCTGATGGTAGAAATGCTGGATAACATGGTAAACGGCACCATGGGAAAAGTGGCAGCACCGAAGTTTGTCAACTATATCAGTACCATTTTTATCTTTATTCTTATGAGTAATATCTCAGGTCTGTTTGGATTAAGACCACCAACGGCTGACTATGGTACGACACTGGCACTTGGTCTTATTACATTCTTCCTGATCCATATCACGCAGTTTAAGAATCTGCCGATCAGGCAGATCTGGACAGATATGTGTTCCCCATTGCCGCCATGGCTGCCAATCTGGTTTCCGATTAATGTGATCAGTGAGATCGCAGTGCCGATTTCATTGTCCTTGCGTCTTTTCGCAAACGTATTGTCAGGAACCGTTATGATGGCACTGGTTTATGGACTGCTGAGCAAAATAGCAATCATCTGGCCGGCAGCACTCCATGTATACTTTGACTTGTTCTCAGGAGCAATTCAGACGTATGTATTCTGTATGTTGACAATGACATACATTGGTCAGAACTACGAACAAGAATAATTTATTTTATTTAGGAGTAAAATCCTCTCCTCACTAATGAGTTCGGATTTTGCTTCGCAAAACAAGGAGGATTAATATGAATATCACAGGACACGATTTAATTATGGCATGTTCAGCTATCGGTGCAGGTCTGGCAGTTATCGCCGGTATCGGACCTGGTATTGGACAGGGTATCGCAGCAGGACATGGTGCAGCAGCAGTTGGACGCAATCCGGGTGCAAAAGGAGATATCATGTCAACCATGCTTTTAGGACAGGCAGTTGCAGAGACAACAGGTCTTTACGGACTCTTGATCGCAATGCTCTTACTGTTCGTACAGCCTTTAGGCTAATGAATGGCGCTCCATTCTTGGAATAAAAAAATTGGAAAGGAGGCCGAACCTTGGAGGAAATGACAAGACTTTTTGGACTGGATTTTCAGTTACTGCATGATGTGGTTTTGATGGCGTTAGCAGTATTTTTCTTATTTTTATTCATGTCCAAGATGCTGTTTGAACCGGCACGCAAGCTGCTGAATGACAGAAAGAACCGTATCGCAGCCGATATTAAGACTGCAGAAACGGACAAACAGGACGCAGCAGCACTCAAAGCAGAATATGATGCGAAGTTAAAGGAAGTCGATAAAGAGGCAGAGCAGATCTTAAGCGAGGCCCGCAAGACGGCGCAGAAAAATGCAGCCCGCATTGAGAGTGACGCAAAAGAAGAAGCGGCGCGCATCATAAAGAGAGCCAACGAAGAAGCAGAGCTTTCTAAGAAGCGTGCAATGGATGAAGTAAAACAGGAAATGATCACAGTTGCATCCATGATGGCGGCAAAAGTTGTTGCAGCAAATATCGATGCGACCGTGCAGGATACGCTGGTAGAAGAAACATTGAAAGAAATGGGTGATTCGACATGGCAAAGCTAGTATCAAAAACATACGGTGATGCATTGTTTGAAGTTGCTTTAGAGAGCGGAAGGATGGATGAATTCCGGGATGAGGCAGTGGCAGTAAAAGCCGCTTTGAATGAGAATCCTGAGCTCTTCAAATTAATGAGTCATCCAAAAATCGTTAAAGAAGAAAAAGTAAAAATCGTAGAAGACATATTTGCAGAAAAGATTTCCGCGGAGTTTGTTGGACTGCTCCGCCTGATTGTAGAAAAAGGTCATTTTGCAAAAGTGGATACGGTGCTGGATTATTTCATTGACTGTGTCAAGGAGTATAAGAACATCGGAACCGCTTATGTGACATCGGCAATGGAATTATCCGAAGCGCAGAAAGCAGCAGTGGAGAAAAGATTGTTAGAGACTACAAAGTATGTGAAATTTGAGATGCATTATGCAGTGGATTCCGCACTGATAGGCGGAATGGTCATTCGCATCGGCGACAGAGTCGTTGATTCCAGTGTCCGGACCAAATTAAATGATCTGACACGCGAATTGTCAAAAATACAGTTGAAAGCAGGTGAATGCGCTTCATGAATTTAAGACCAGAAGAAATAAGTTCCGTAATTAAAGAACAGATCAAAAGGTATGCAGCGCAGTTAGAGGTAGCTGACGTTGGTACCGTTATTCAGGTAGCAGATGGTATCGCACGTATTCACGGTCTTGACAACGCAATGCAGGGCGAGCTTCTGGAATTTCCGGGAGAAGTATATGGAATGGTATTAAACCTTGAGGAAGACAATGTCGGTGCCGTACTTTTAGGTGCGCAGCGTAATGTCAACGAGGGTGATACCGTAAAGACCACCGGACGAGTAGTAGAGGTTCCGGTCGGTGACGCCATGTTAGGACGAGTTGTCAATGCGTTAGGACAGCCGATCGACGGCAAAGGACCGATCGAGACGAACAAATATCGTCAGATCGAGCGTGTCGCATCGGGTGTTATTTCCAGAAAATCCGTAGATACACCGTTACAGACCGGTATCAAGGCAATCGATTCCATGGTGCCGATCGGACGTGGACAGCGTGAGCTGATTATCGGTGACAGACAGACCGGTAAGACAGCGATTGCGATCGATACGATCATCAACCAGAAGGGACAGGGCGTAAAATGTATTTACGTTGCCATCGGACAGAAGGCTTCCACAGTTGCCGCTCTGGTAAAAACATTGGAAGAATTTGGGGCAATGTCCTACACGACAGTGGTTGCTTCCACTGCAAGTGAGCTTGCACCATTACAGTATATTGCACCGTATGCAGGATGTGCGATCGGTGAGGAATGGATGGAGAACGGAGAAGATGTTCTCGTTGTTTACGATGATTTAAGTAAGCACGCAGCCGCATACCGTACACTCTCCTTGCTCTTAAAACGTCCACCAGGACGTGAGGCTTATCCGGGAGATGTATTCTACCTGCACTCAAGACTCTTAGAGCGTGCGGCAAGACTTTCCGACAAACTTGGCGGAGGTTCCCTGACTGCACTGCCGATCATCGAGACACAGGCTGGTGACGTTTCGGCATATATCCCGACAAACGTTATCTCTATCACCGATGGTCAGATCTATCTTGAGACAGAGATGTTTAACTCCGGTTTCCGTCCGGCGATCAATGCGGGTCTTTCGGTATCCCGTGTAGGTGGTTCCGCACAGATCAAGGCTATGAAGAAGATTGCAGCACCGATCCGTGTCGAGCTGGCACAGTACAGAGAGCTTGCAGCATTTGCACAGTTCGGTTCTGAGCTCGATGCCGATACGACAGAGAAGTTAGCACAGGGTGCCAGAATCCGTGAGATGTTAAAACAGCCGCAGTATCAGCCGATGCCGGTTGAAAAACAGGTCATCATCATCTATGCTGCAACCAGAAAATACCTTCTGGATATTCCGGTAGAACAGGTTTTACCGTTTGAAAAAGCACTGTTTGAGTATGTGGATACCAAATATCCGGATGTACCGGAAGCAATCCGCACAGAGAAAGTCATCAGTGATGAGACCGAGGCAAAACTCGTCAAAGCAATCGAAGAATGTAAGGCAGATTTCTTGAAATAAGCGTAACAAGCAGGACTTCGCCAAAAAAAGGAGGAAGTTGTTATGGCCTCAATGAGGGACATTAAACGAAGAAAAAGCAGCATACAGAGTACGCAGCAGATCACAAAAGCCATGAAGCTTGTTTCAACCGTAAAACTGCAGAAAGCAAAAAGCAGGGCAGAACAGACGAATCCATATTCGAACTATATGTACCAGACCGTTACTTCCATGCTTGCAAGATCAGGTGGGATCGATCATCCATATCTGAAAAAAGGTACTTCCACAAAGAAAGCGATCGTTGTGATCACATCCAACCGTGGACTTGCCGGTGGATACAACTCCAACCTGATCAAGCTGGTTACGGGAAGTGACTTTTCCAAAGATGATGTAGAGATCTATGCCATCGGTGGAAAGGGACGCGAGGTATTAGAACGCCGCGGCTATCATATCAAAGAGGATGACTCCTATATCATTGAGTCCCCGTCTTATGATGATGCGGCAGAACTCTGCAAAAAGGTGCTTGCGGATTACACCAATGGCACGATCGGCGAGATTTATCTGGTGTATACACATTTTAAAAATACAGTCGTACACGAACCGAAGCTGATGAAGCTGTTACCGATCGAGTTTGATGAAGAAGAACTTGGTGCAGCAGCAGAGGCAAATGTTCTGATGAATTATGAGCCGAATGAGACAGAAGCACTTGATATGATCATTCCAAAATACGTTACAAGCCTGTTTTATGGTGCACTCGTGGAGGCAGTTGCCAGTGAAAACGGTGCGAGAATGCAGGCGATGGATTCTGCAACGAGCAATGCAGAGGATATGATCAGTGATCTGACGCTCAAATATAACCGGGCACGTCAGGGCTCGATTACACAGGAATTAACAGAGATCATTGCCGGTGCGTCGGCAATCTCTGGATAAGCAGATGAAGCTGCAGGTAATCTGCAATCGAATAAAAAGACAGCAGCACAAAATTTGATTACAAGGAGAAAGAAGCGATGGCAAATAATATCGGTAAGATTACCCAGATTATCGGTGCCGTTCTGGATATTAAATTCACAGAGGGCAATCTGCCGGAGATCAACGATGCGATTCGTATCCCGTTAAGAGGCGATCAGGCGGGAAAAGAATTGACCGTTGAGGTTTCCCAGCATCTGGGCGATGATACAGTCAGATGTATCGCAATGGGATCAACCGATGGATTAGTCCGCGGCATGGATGCAGTTGCAGCCGGCGGACCGATCAGTGTGCCGGTAGGTGAGAATACATTGGGCAGAATGTTTAATGTATTAGGAGATCCGATCGACGAGATCGATCCTCCGGCCGGCGTGGGAAAATGGCCGATCCACAGACCTGCTCCTGCATTTGAGGAACAGGCAACATCCCAGGAGATGTTAGAGACAGGTATCAAGGTCGTAGATCTTCTCTGCCCTTACCAGAAAGGTGGTAAGATCGGATTGTTCGGTGGTGCCGGTGTAGGTAAAACCGTTTTAATCCAGGAGCTGATCCACAATATCGCAACCGAGCACGGTGGATATTCCGTATTTACCGGCGTTGGTGAGCGTACCCGTGAGGGAAATGACCTTTACTATGAAATGAAAGAATCAGGAGTTATCGATAAGACCACCATGGTGTTCGGACAGATGAACGAGCCGCCAGGAGCACGTATGCGTGTTGCCTTAACAGGTCTTACGATGGCAGAGTATTTCCGTGATAAAGGCGGTAAGGATGTATTGCTCTTCATTGACAATATTTTCCGTTTTACACAGGCAGGATCTGAGGTATCCGCGCTGTTAGGACGTATGCCTTCCGCCGTAGGTTACCAGCCGACATTACAGACAGAGATGGGTGCTCTGCAGGAGCGTATCACATCTACAAAGAACGGTTCTATCACTTCCGTTCAGGCAGTTTATGTGCCTGCGGATGACTTGACCGATCCGGCTCCGGCAACTACATTCGCACATCTGGATGCAACGACCGTACTTGAGCGTTCTATCGCAGAGCTCGGTATTTATCCGGCAGTGGATCCGCTTGGTTCTACTTCCCGTATCTTAGACCCGCGTATCGTTGGCCAGGAGCACTTTGAGGTAGCCCGCGGTGTGCAGGAGATCTTACAGAAATACAAAGAATTGCAGGATATCATTGCAATTCTTGGTATGGACGAGCTTTCCGAGGATGATAAACTGGTTGTAAGCCGTGCAAGAAAGGTACAGAGATTCTTATCCCAGCCGTTCTTCGTTGCAACACAGTTTACCGGTCTGGATGGAAAATATGTTCCGATTGCAGAGACAATCCGCGGATTTAAGGAGATTCTTGAAGGAAAGCATGATGATGTACCGGAGAGTTATTTCTTAAATGCAGGTACGATCGATGATGTCCGCGCAAAGATGCAGTAATAATGGAGGGTGTGTATGGCAGAAGAAAACAGACTCTTTCAGGTAGAGATCATTACGCCGGATCGTGTTTTTTATACAGGTGAGGGTGATATGATCGAGTTTACCACTGCCTCCGGTGAGATCGGTGTGTATAAAAAAGCATATTCCGCTCACGACCGTGTTAGCACCCGGCATCGTAAAGATCCACAAGACGGGTGAAGATGACGTGATCGCGGCAGTACATTCCGGCTTTGCGGAAATTCTGCCGGATAAGGTAACACTTCTCGCAGAGATTGCAGAGTGGCCGAATGAGATCGACAAGAACCGTGCTGAAGCTGCGCGTGCGCGCGCTGAGGAACGGCTTGCCCACCGGACAGAGGCAATCGATGTCAAACGTGCTGAATTTGCACTTCGCAAAGCACTGGTGCGTATTGATATTGCAAAATAAGATTTACTTGACAGAAATAAAATTTACTGGTTATAATATAGTTCCAAAACCATTTTATGGAGTGGACTTTTCTTGAGTGATGAACTCTATTTTTCGCCACACAGCTGCAATGATTTGCAACTGTGTGGCGTTTTTTTGTTGTCAGATTGCACATAAGCAGTCCCGGTTTTGTGGAATCTGCCAATTAAGAAGTCTGAAACCACGATGTGTCCTCATGTCATGAAACGAAAGGAATGAAAAATGAACCAGAATTTTATGAAAGAAAAACCGGTCATGCCGCTTGTGATCTCCATGGCATTGCCAATGACATTTTCCATGTTAGTCAATGCGCTCTACAATATCATTGACAGTTATTTTGTGGCGCGCATCAGCGAAGATGCGATGACGGCACTATCTTTGGTGTTCCCATTGCAGAATCTGGTCAATGCAGTTGTTATCGGATTTGCAATTGGAATCAATGCGACAATCGCATATTTTCTTGGAGCACAAAAGCAGAACACGGCGGATAAGGCGGCGTCGCTTGGAACACTTTTTAATATGATCCACGGACTGATCTTAGCGGTAGTCTGCATTGCAATCACAGCACCTTTTCTTGCCATGTTTACAGATAAAAGGTCGATCATAGACATGGGCGCAGCATACGCGCAGATCGTATTTCTTTTTGCAGTACCCAATGCGGCAGGGCTTTGCTTTGAAAAAATTTTTCAGTCAGTGGGGCGCATGAAAACGTCCATGCTCTGTATGCTGATCGGCTGTGTGACCAATATTATCTTAGATCCTTTTATGATATTTGGAATTGGTTTCTTTCCTGAAATGGGGATCCGGGGAGCTGCTATCGCAACCGGGATCGGTCAGATGGCTTCTCTTATCAGCTATCTGCTGTTTTATTTTTTTAAACCGATTCCGGTAAAGATAAGATGGAAAGATATGAAACCGGAAGCGGAACTTAGCAGGAAAATGTACTCAATCGGTGTCCCGGCAACATTGAGCATCGCGCTGCCGTCTGTACAGGTCTCTGCATTAAATGCGATTCTTGCGGTTTATTCTGCCAGCTATGTACTTGTACTTGGGGCTTATTTTAAATTACAGACATTTTTATATCTGACAGGAAATGGTGTCGTGCAGGGGATGCGTCCTCTGATCGGATATAACTACGGTGCGGGAGAGTCAAAGCGTGTCAGAGAAATTTTCCGGTCAGCGCTGGTATTGATCGCGGGGGTCATGGTAATCGGAACGATACTTTGTATGGCAGTGCCGCAGACGCTCATTGGATTGTTTACCAGTAATCCGGAGACGATACAATTTGGAAAAGAGGCGCTTCGTCTGATCAGCATTGGATTTATTGCGTCATCGGTCTCCGTCACGGTATCAGGTGCGTTGGAAGGACTGGGAAAGGGAAAAGAATCGTTGGTAATTTCTGTGCTCAGGTACATAGCAGTTATTTTACCATTGGCATTTATTTTGAGTAAAATATTGGGGGCTGCGGGCGTCTGGCATGCGTTCTGGATCACGGAAGTGGTTGTGGCAGGGATTTCCTATGTGATCTGTAAAAAAGAAATATTTCAGTAATAAAAACACCTGTAATTATATGTTGTTGGGCATGTAATTACAGGTGTTTTTGAAAATAGAATATGCGTGGAGTGTGTAGTCTGTCGTTTGAAATAATGAGTTTAATTTTCTTTTAGTGAATTGTAAAGATCTTCATCTGACCAGTCAGGGTGAGCCTGGCACAGTGAATATACTTTATCAATAAAAGCAGTATCCTTGTTAAGCAGTTTAGCACAGCTTTGTGCAGGAATATTTTCCTGGAACATGTTGTGGATGATGTGTAATTGCTCAAGACGTTTGCCCTCCGCTAAACCCTCCGCTAAACCCATCGCTAAGCCATCCTCATGTCCATCCGCATAGCTGTCCCTGCGTTCCATCTTAATATACTCATCCATATCGAATTCTTCCAATAACATACCAACGACCTCCGATCTGTGTTTGGTGAGAAAATCCTGCAAAATACCGTCCCTGATACATTCCTGTACAGCAGCATCCGCTGCCGGTTCTAATGGAATACCGTTTCTGACCTTCGAAGAAATTCTGCCAATCAGGATAGAATATTCCTCTAAAGTCCGGCATCGTGCCATTAATTCCTGATTGTGTCCATAATTAATGTTGTAAACCCGTGCAGTGCACTCTAAGCAGGGGCGGGTGCTGATGGGGCTGGACGTATTTTGCGCAGCGGAGTCAGGGACATCAATATCAGAAACAGGCATATCAGTAGTAACGACTGGCTGTCTGGGTGCAGCATCTGTTGTCAGGTGGTTTGATTCAGCACATATAAACGCATCTGAAAGATGCAGCTCTATGTAATCTTTATTATCTTCCAACGGTTCAACCCCATTATAAAATATAACAAACTGGGGAAACGGTAGTGAAAGCAGTTTTTTCCCGTAAATATTCAGGTTATTTTGTTTAATATAGCTTTCATACTGTTTGCCGAAATAGATCAGTCCGCGGATCGGCATGTTTGGGTTTAAGGTACTCTGGTGCTCATACAGATTCAGCGTGCCTCGGACGATAAATGACACATCATTTTTATATCCGAGATAGATCACATCATCGATCGTGTAAAAGATCAGTTCATCTGCATCATCGTAATCTGTCTGATTCAGGGCATTGTACAGTTCCAGCAAAACCGGTTTCTCATTAAAAATTCTGCGGAATAAGGCATCCCGGTACTTCTTCTGCACAAAAATCATGTTTTGTGTGACTGCGTGTTCTTTTGTTTTTCCCCATGTAGTTTTCTCCTTTGATTATAAAAAATTTAATCATTTTTCACAATAGTTTTCTGAAATAGCTGGCGAAATGCCGGAATGAAAAAGAGTGATATTCAGAAAATGATCTTATGGAAATAAAATCGAATTGCGATAGATGTAGTATGGCATGAAGATGCTATTATAGACAAGCAGAATATATAGAGAAAAAATCCCTGTAAGTATGCGATAATGGATATATGCTTACAGAGATTTTTATAGTGAAATCCATTTTTCTTTTAATGCATGGTAAAGATCTTCATCTGACCAGTCAGGGTGAGCCTGACATAGAGAATACACTTTGCTGATAAATGTAACGTCCTTGTCAAGCAACTTAGCACAGCTTTGTGCAGGAATATTTTCCTGGAACATGTTGTGGATGATGTGTAATTGCTCAAGACGTTTGCCCTCCGCTAAACCCATCGCTAAACCATCCTCATGCCCATCCTCATAGCTGTCCCTGCGTTCCATCTTAATATATTCATCCATATCAAATTCTTCCAATAACATACCAACGACCTCCGATCTGTGTTTGATAAGAAAATCCTGCAAAATACCGTCCCTGATACATTCCTGTACAGCGGTATCTGCTGCCTGTTCTAATGGAATGCCGGTTCTGACCTTCGAAGAGATTCTGCCAATCAGAATGGAATATTCCTCTAAAGTCCGGCATCGCGCCATCAGTTCCTGATTGTGCCCATAATTAATATTGTAAACCCGCGCAGTACATTCTAAGCAGGGGCGGGTGCCGATGGGGCTGGATGCAGCATCTGTTGCCAGGTGATTTGATCCGGCATATACAAACGCATCCGAAAGATGCAGTTCCATGTAATCTTTATCATTTTCCAACGGTTCAAATCCATTATAAAATATAACAAACTGCGGAAACGGCAGCGAAAGCATTTTTTTCCGTAAATGTTCAGGTTATTTTGTTTAATGTAGCTCTCATACTGTTTGCCGAAATAGATCAATCCGCGGATCGGCATGTTGGGGTTTAAGGTACTCTGGTGTTCATACAGATTCAGTGTTCCGCGAACAATAAATGACACGTCATTTTTATATCCGAGATAGATTACATCGTCAATCGTATAGAAAATCAGTTCATCTGCATCATCGTAATCTGTCTGATTCAGGGCATTGTATAACTCCATCAAAACTGATTTCTCATTAAAAATCCTGCGGAACAAGGCATCCCGGTACTTCTTCTGCACAAAAACATGTTTTGTGTGACTGCGTTTTCTTTTGTTTTTCCCCATGTAGTTTTCTCCTTTGATTATAAAAAATTTAAGCGTTTTTCACAATAGTTTTCTGAAATAGGTGGCGAAATGCCGGAATGAAAAGAGTGGTATTCAGAAAATGATCTTATGGAAATAAAATCGAATTGCGATAAAAGTAGTATAACATAAAGATATTATTATACACAAGTAGAATAGAAAGAAAAGATCCCTGCAAGTATGGGATATTGATGTTACTGTTCACAGGCAGGCATTTTCTGAACTGAAAATGCCGTATGATACAGTGGTGGCAGCAGATTTTGCCGATTTGGAATGCGAAGCATCGGCAAAATCCGTTACTGGAACGAGGTACGAGTGAACAGTAACATATTGATAAAATGATATACTTACAGGAATTTTAATAAAGCTTTATTTTTCTTTTAATGCATTGTAAATATCTTCATCTGACCAGTCAGGGTGAGCATGGCACAGAGAATATATTTTATTGACAAAATCTGTGTTTTCATTAAGCAGGTCGGCGCAGTTTTCGGCAGGGATGCTTTTTTGAAACAGGTTGTGGACGACGTGTAACTGCTCAAGACGTTTGCCCTCGGCTAAGCCATCCTCATGTCCATCCTCATAACTGTCCCTGCGTTCCATCTTAATATATTCATCCATATCAAATTCTTCCAATAACATACCAACGACCTCCGATCTGTGTTTGATAAGAAAATCCTGCAAAATACCGTCCCTGATACATTCCTGTACAGCGGTATCTGCTGCCTGTTCTAATGGAATGCCGGTTCTGACCTTCGAAGAGATTCTGCCAATCAGAATGGAATATTCCTCTAAAGTCCGGCATCGCGCCATCAGTTCCTGATTGTGCCCATAATTAATATTGTAAACCCGCGCAGTACATTCTAAGCAGGGGCGGGTGCTGATGGGGCTGGATGCAGCATCTGTTGCCAGGTGGTTTGATCCGGCACATACAAACGCATCCGAAAGATGCAGTTCCATATAATCTTTGTCATCTTCTAACGGTTCAAATCCATTATAAAATATAACAAACTGCGGAAACGGTAATGAAAGCAGCTTTTTTCCGTAAATGTTCAGGTTATTTTGTTTAATGTAGCTCTCATACTGTTTGCCGAAATAGATCAGTCCGCGGATCGGCATGTTTGGGTTTAAGGTACTCTGGTGCTCATACAGATTCAGCGTGCCTCGGACGATAAATGACACATCATTTTTATATCCGAGATAGATCACATCATCGATCGTGTAAAAGATCAGTTCATCTGCATCATCGTAATCTGTTTGATTCAGGGCATTGTATAACTCCAGCAAAACTGATTTCTCATTAAAAATCCTGCGGAACAAGGCATCCCGGTACTTCTTCTGCACAAAAACATGTTTTGTGTGACTGCGTTTTCTTTTGTTTTTCCCCATGTAGTTTTCTCCTTTAATTATAAAAAATTTAAGTGTTTTTCACAATAGTTTTCTGAAATAGCTGGCGAAATGCCGGAATGAAAAGAGTGGTATTCAGAAAATGATTCTATGAAAATAAAATTGAATTGCGATAGATGTAGTATACATGGGGAAATCATAAATTGCAAGAAGAATCTGCCGTTGTATGGATTCACATAGACAAATCAAAACGAATTGTTTATACTTGATTTATGACAACATCACCCCAAAGAGGAGAAATCAATGATTTTATATTTTGTACGTCACGGAGAGACGGACTGGAATGTAAAAAAGAAAATACAGGGCAAGACAGATGTGCCGTTGAATGAGAATGGAAAGCAGCAGGCAAAAGAGCTTGCGGACATGCTTCTGGATCGGAAAAAGGAAGGGACTCTTCAGGTTGTGCGGGCATATACATCCCCACAGCTTCGTGCAGCACAGACGGCACAGGAGGCGGCGATCGCGCTTGATATTCCATGTATTGCGGCGGATGGTCTGCGGGAAATGGATATGGGCGACTGGGAAGGCAGAAGCTGGGAAAGCATTACGCAGGAAAATGCGAAAGAGTATCAGGACTGGGATGCCAACAGGCGTTATGTCCATACACCGCATGGAGAATGTTACAATGAAGTGCTGAGGCGTGCGCTTGATACACTCGGAATGATCTTAGAACGGGAGACGGAAGATGTGTTGATCGTAACGCACAGTGGCGTACTGATGGCATTGCGGTGTTATATTGCCGGACAGACATTTGAGGAAATGGGTATCATACGGTATAAGACGAAAAATGCAGAGGTGGTTGAAATTTTTGCGGATGATGTAAAAGATGCGATCGAACGTTTTCAAAAGGGGGAGTAAAGCGTTCATGATCGTGTGAATAACGGAAAGCAGTGTGAAAAATAGACTTTGGATGTGCAAAAACATAGCGCAATAACAGAGATTCGTATGAATCAGATCAAAAATGTAAAAACTGTCGGAAGAATCGTATTCTGTCGTGGAAACAGAGACGATTCTTCCGACAGTTTTTTTGCATATTTCACAATTTTTAAAATGAATTTTTGTGAATGATTTTGACGGATTTTGATTGACTGTGACGGAATGGAATCATATAATAAAGCTATCAAAGATGAACGAATTTGAACGGTTGTGAATGAAATTGGAGGAAAAGATATGCTGACAGAAGAAAGATTTACAAGAATTTTATCCATACTAGAGAGTATGGGCAGCGTGACCGTTCAGCAGCTTATGACAGAACTGGATGCATCAGAGTCAACGATCCGGAGAGATTTAAATACACTGGATGCAAATGGTCAGCTCATTAAAGTCCATGGCGGTGCAATTTTAAAAAACACCTCATACAGTACCGAGGATGACGAAGTCATGCAGCGTAGAGAACGGAACAAAGGTGCAAAAGAAAAGATCGCAAAATATGCGGCAGGGCTGATCGAACCTGGAGATTTTGTTTATATTGATGCAGGTACGACGACGGATCTGATGATCGATTTTATTACGGTCAGACAGGCAGTGTTTGTGACAAATGCGATCACACATGCAAAAAAACTTGCGCAGAAAGGTTGTACGGTATATATTCTTGGCGGCGAGTTCAAGACGGTGACAGAGGCAATCGTTGGAGAGGAAGCTGTTTCTTCGGTTGAAAAATATAATTTTACAAAAGGATTCTGGGGAGCAAACGGAATCAGTATGCAGCGCGGATTTTCCACACCGGAGTTAAAAGAAGCGCTCGTAAAAAAACGCTCCATGGAGAACTGCAGAGAATGTTATATCTTAGCAGATGACAGCAAGTTCAACCAGATATCAAGCGTGACATTTGCTCCGTTTGAGAGTGCAAAAATTATAACAACAGGGCTTACAAAACCTGCGTACCGTAAATGTAAAAATGTAATTGAAGTATAAAAAATACAAAGACTGCGGAACAAAAACGCGGGAAAAGCAGAAAGGAGACTGAGAAAATGATTTACACTGTTACATTTAATCCATCACTGGACTACATTGTGACAGTTCCGCATTTCACCTGCGGAATGGTCAACCGGACATCAGAGGAGAAGATTTTTCCGGGTGGAAAAGGAATCAATGTATCCATGGTGTTAAAAAATCTTGGACTGGAGAACACGGCACTTGGGTTTTATGCCGGATTTACCGGAAACGAACTGGAGCGTCTGATCAGGGAAAAGGGAATCCGGGCGGATTTTATTCCGGTAAAAGAAGGAATGACAAGGATCAATGTAAAAATGCGTTCCGACGAGGAGAGTGAGATCAACGGACAGGGACCGGCGATATCAGAAGCTGACATAAAAACACTTTATGAAAAACTGGATCGGCTTTCAGATGGAGATGTTTTGGTTATGGCGGGAAGTATCCCGGATGTGATGCCGCAGACCATCTACATGGATATCATGAAATATCTTGCAGATAAGGATTTAAAGATTGTTGTGGATGCGACAAAAGATCTGCTCGTAAATGTATTACAGTATCATCCGTTTTTAATTAAACCGAATAATCATGAGCTTGGTGAGATTTTCGGTGTGAAAATAACAGAAAAAGAAGATGTGATCACTTACGCAAAGAAGATGCGGAAAAGGGTGCAGGAAATGTCCTCGTTTCCATGGCTGGCGACGGAGCAGTGCTGGTTGCTGAAGACGGCAGCATCTTTCAGGCGGAGGCACCAAAGGGTAAGGTCGTCAATTCGGTTGGCGCCGGGGACTCCATGGTAGCCGGATTTGTAACAGGTTATTTAAAGACGGGAAGCTATAAAGAAGCTTTCCAGATGGGGGTTTGTACTGGAAGCGCATCGGCATTTTCCGAGGAACTGGCAACAGAACCGGAAGTTTTGGCGCTTTTAGATAAAAACAAAGGCATATTTAAGTAGGAGGAGGATTAAGCATGAAAATCAGGGATTTACTTGCCGTAGAGAGTATTGACTTAAATGGCAAAGTCACTGGAAAGAACGAAGCCCTTGATGCAATGGTTGCATTGATGGCTAAGAGCGGAAAGATCAACGATGTTGAGAAGTACCGCAAGGGCGTATACGCCAGAGAGGAAGAAGGAACAACCGGAATTGGTGAAGGAATCGCCATTCCACATTGCAAGTCAGATGCAGTCAGCAAACCTGGTCTTGCAGCAATGGTCATCAAAGACGGGGTGGATTTTGATGCATTAGATGGAGGAAAGGTCAGCTTGATCTTCCTGATCGCAGCACCAAATACGGAAGACAACGTACATCTGGATGTACTTAGCAAGTTATCTGTTCTTCTGATGGATGAGAATTTTACAAGCGGACTTCGCAATGCAAAGACGGTTGAGGAATTTTTAAGTGTGATCGATCAGGCAGAAGCCGAGAAAGACGCCGAAGAGGAAAAAAAGAACAGTGCAGATACGAAAGAAGCAGCAGAGGAGAAAACCACAGGTAATGGAAAACTGATCCTTGCTGTAACCGGATGTCCGAATGGAATCGCACATACTTATATGGCAGCAGAAAATATTGAGAAAAAAGCAAAAGAGCTTGGATGCCGTGTGAAGGTTGAGACAAGGGGTTCCGGCGGTGCAAAAAATGTATTAACGAAAGCTGAAATTGCAGAGGCTGCATGTATCATCGTTGCAGCGGATACACAGGTTCCGATGGATCGCTTTGCAGGCAGACCGGTGATCCAGTGTAAGGTTTCCGATGGAATCAGTAAGGCAGAAGAACTGTTAGACAGAGCGTTAAATGGCAATGTTCCACTGTATCAGGCAAAAGGAAGCGGCCAGGCAGCGGATAGTGAGGAAGAATCTGACAGCGTTGGACATCGGATTTACAAACATCTGATGAATGGAGTTTCCCATATGTTACCGTTCGTTATCGGCGGTGGTATCCTGATTGCGATCGCATTTCTGATCGATGGTTTTGCGGTTGACTTAAACAGCCTTCCATTTGATGAGCGTTCAAACTTTGGTACGATCACACCGATGGCGGCAATGTTTAAATCGATCGGTGGTGTTGCATTTGGATTTATGCTTCCGATCTTAGCCGGATTTATCGCAATGAGTATTGCGGACCGTCCTGGTCTTGCAGTCGGTTTTGTCGGCGGAGCGATCGCGGCAAATGGAACATCCGGTTTCCTTGGCGCCCTTGTTGCAGGTTTTGTTGCAGGTTATCTGGTACGCCTGTTAAAGAAACTGTTTGAAAAACTTCCGGAAGGTTTAGAGGGTGTCAAACCAATGCTTCTTTATCCAGTCATTGGTATCTTTTTGATCGGAGTAATCATGACTTATATTGTAGAGCCTCCGATCGGAGCATTGAATGTCATGATCAATAATGGATTAAATAGCATGAACGGTGCAAAAGCGATCCTGCTTGGAGCATTGCTTGGCGGAATGATGTCCGTAGATATGGGTGGTCCTGTAAATAAAGCAGCTTATGTATTTGGTACAGCATCTATCGCAGCAGGAAATTACAACATTATGGCGGCTGTTATGGTCGGCGGTATGGTTCCACCACTTGCAATCGCACTTGCGACTATGTTCTTTAAAAACAAATTTACTGAGGAAGAGAGAAAGGCGGGACCGACAAATATTGTCATGGGACTTTCCTTTATCTCAGAGGGAGCGATCCCGTTTGCAGCATCTGATCCATTGCGTGTGCTTCCGTCCTGCATCATTGGTTCGGCAGTAGCAGGAGCATTATCCATGGCATTTAACTGTACATTAATGGCACCACATGGTGGAATCTTCGTATTCTTAACCGTAGGCCATCCGCTGTTATATCTCATATCACTGGCAGTTGGTTCTGTTGTAGGATGCGTAATCCTTGGACTTTTAAAGAAGGATGTATCAAAAAGATAGGAAACGGAAAAGGTAATTAAAATCGCAGGCTTTATGTTGCAACAATATAGAGCCTGTGAATATGTAATCATAAAACAATGTGTTATGTACAAAGAAAGGAGAAAATCATGAAAGAATTTAAATACGTGATCACAGACAAAGGGGGAATCCATGCAAGACCGGCAGGAGCACTTGTAAAGGAAGCAGCCGCATTTCCATGCAGCATTACCATTGCAAAAGATGGAAAAGCAGCAGATGCAAAACGTATTTTTGGAGTTATGGGACTTGGTGTAAAATGCGGCGAGGAGATCACAGTCTGCACCGATGGAGAGAATGAAGAGGCAGCAAGTGCTGCAATCGAGGCATTTTTGAAAGCAAATCTGTAAAAATTGATAAAAACAGAAATAAAAATCTAAAATGGAGGTAACGGGCATGGAACTGCACGGCAAAAGTGTATTCGGCGGAATTGCCATGGGCAGACTGTCTGTCTATCATAAGACGGATAACGCAGTAAAACGAACAAAGATAACGGATATAGAAGCAGAAAAAAAACGTTTTGAGGATGCAAAAGAAGAAGCCAAAAGGCAGCTTGGTGTTTTTTATGAAAAAGCAGTCAGGGAAGTCGGTGAAGTCAATGCGGCAATTTTTGAGATGCACCAGATGATGCTGGATGATCTCGACTATGTAGAGTCGATCACAAACATGATCGAAACCCAGCAGGTCAATGCAGAATTTGCAGTTGCTTCCACCGGAGATAATTTTGCGCAGATGTTTGCTGCGATGGATGATGATTATATGAGAGAACGTGCGGCGGATGTCAAAGATATCTCCAATCGCGTGATCTCTATTTTACAGGGAAACGGCGATGCAGGCTTAAGCGGTGATGAACCGTTTATCCTTTTAGCGGATGATCTTGCACCGAGTGAGACTGTGCAGCTTGATAAATCAAAAGTACTTGCTTTTGTAACACGTCACGGTTCCACCAATTCCCACACGGCGATCTTAGCGAGAACCATGAATATTCCGGCATTGATCGGAGTTGATTTTCCGGAAGAGGGCGTGGACGGACAGTTCGGTATCGTGGATGGATTTGATGCAAAGTTTTTCGTAGAACCGGATGAGGATACGAAAGCGGAATACCGGAAGTTAAAAGAAGAAAATGAGCAGAAGAAACGTCTGCTTCAGGAATTAAAGGGTAAGGAAAATATCACAAAGGATGGAACGAAGATCAATCTTTATGCCAATATCGGGGGTGTTTCCGATGTGGCAAATGTACTTGCCAATGATGCGGGTGGAATCGGACTGTTCCGGAGTGAGTTCCTTTATTTAGAGTCGGAGGATTACCCGACGGAGGAAGCACAGTTTGCAGCATATAAGACAGTTGCGGAAAATATGGCGGGTAAAAAAGTTATTATCCGTACACTTGATATCGGAGCAGATAAACAGGTCGGTTATTTTGGCCTTGAGAAAGAAGAAAACCCGGCAATGGGTTACCGTGCGATCCGGATCTGCCTCGACCGCACTGAAATTTTTAAGACACAGCTTCGGGCAATCTACCGTGCCAGCTATTATGGAACGATTGCGATCATGTTCCCGATGATCATTTCCGTAAATGAGGTGAAAAAGATCAAAGAAATCATTGCGGAAGTGAAAGCGGGACTTGATGCCGACGGTATTCCGTATAAGGATGTGGAACTCGGTATTATGATCGAGACACCGGCGGCAGTTATGATCAGTGATCTTTTAGCGAAAGAGGTTGATTTCTTTTCGATCGGGACAAACGATCTGACACAATATACACTTGCAATCGACAGGCAGAATCCGAAACTGGATAATATTTATGATTCACACCATGAAGCAGTCCTTCGGATGTTAAAAATGGTTGTGGATAACGGACATAAGGAAGGATGCTGGGTTGGCATCTGCGGTGAGCTTGGCGCGGATGAAACGCTCACAGAGACGTTCCTCCGGATGGGATTTGACGAGCTTTCCGTATCACCGTCCATGATCCTTCGGATCAGGGATAAGATCAGGAATACGGATTTGTCAGTGAAATAAAAGTGCATCAGGGAAATGGGCATATGCAGTAGAAATTTTACTGCTATGCCCGTTTTTTGTGTAAAAATCTCATCAAATGCTGGTTTGTGGGTGACATGAGATTCCCTGTGTAGGGTGGTTCTGGGGGTTACGATTGGCAAATTGCATCAAGCCGGGACTGTTTTGTTTCCGTTGTCCGAAAATAAATCAATCTAAGGCTGCCTGATATAGGTTGTGGCGGAGTGACGTGTGCGTCTTAAACGCCCCGTCCGGGGGCATTAAGACTTGTGCTGCCGTCCGTGGCAGCACAACACTGTGTTACGGACAGGCAGACTAAGATTGCCTAATTTTCTCCCAAAGTCACAAAACGAGTCCCGGCTTGATGCGATTTGCCAGCCACTAAGTTGTGAACCACCCTTCGCCGGGGAACTCATTTTACAACCTTGGGGGTGCGTAAATTTTGGTGGCGTTCACGTCACTCCGAGAAAATCTAATTCAGGCATACCTAGACTTTTCTTATTTTCGTACAACGGAACAAAAATTACTCCGGTTTTGCGCAAGACGCCACTCACAAGCCCACGACACACCATTTGAGCGGGCGATTTATTTCATAAACAAACCAGCATTTGTTGTGCAGATCATATGCAGTAATTATGGTATAATCTGATTATGACCTGGGAATTAACTATGTAAGACAGAAGAATAATCAGGTATAAAAAACAGGAACAGGAGACACACACATGAGCAATTACTTACTGATCAAACAGGGAACGATCCACAACGCCATAGAGAAAGAGCCATTTGTGGCAGATATTTTAGTGGAGAATGGAAAAATAAAAAAGATCGCACCGGTCTTAGAGGGGAAGATCATCAATGACGCGGATGTGATCGATGCAACCGGGATCGATGTTTATCCGGGATTTGTGGATGCGCATTGTCACATGGGATTAGACGGGTATGCGACCGGATTTGCCGGCGAGGATTATAACGAATTAGGGGATCCTGTGACACCGCAGCTCTCCGCGGTGGATGCAGTCAATCCGCAGGATGAGACTTTCCAGATGGCACGCGAAGGCGGTGTGACCTGTGTGTGCACCGGACCGGGAAGCTCAAATGTCATTGGCGGAACATTCTGCGCCATCAAGACTTACGGAAAGCGTGTGGATGACATGTTAGTCAAAGAAAAAACAGCCATGAAGATCGCTTTCGGTGAGAATCCGAAAAACTGTTATAAGGAAAAAGGTGTTTATTCGAGAATGTCTGTTGCCGCGAAGCTGCGGGAGGCACTCACAAAGGCAAAAATATATGACACAAAATTACATGCTGCCGGCTGTCCGGAGGGCTGGAATGAACTTGAGATGGAACAGGCACAGGAACAAGTGATGGACGATTCGCAGAAAACAGACGCGGATAGGAAGGTGGATTTTTCAAAGATGCCTGCTTACGATGCAAAAATGGAGGCGCTTCTTCCAGTTATCCGCGGCGAGATGCCGTTAAAAGCCCATGCGCACCGCGCCGATGATATCTACACCGCAATCCGCATTGCAAAGGAATTTCATGTGGATCTTCGGATTGATCATACAACGGACGGAGCATTGATCGCAGATGATCTTGCAAAGGAAGGATTTCCGGTTGCGGTGGGCCCATCTTTTGGACATGCAACCAAATATGAACTGCGCCACAAAGGATTTCATACCCCTGCGGCACTTGCAAAAGCGGGATGTCAGGTTTCTATCATTACGGATTCCCCGGTGATTGAGGAGCGCTATCTGGCACTTTGCGCAGGAAGGGCGGTATTTAACGGGTTAAGTGAATTTGATGCGTTAAAGGCAATCACGATCAATGCAGCGAAACATATCGGAATCGAAGACCGTGTCGGAAGTATTGAGGCGGGAAAGGATGCGGATTTTCGTGCTGACGAGGGGAAAATCCATTTGCCGTGGATACTCATATTTTGTATACGATCATTGATGGAAATGTGGTGTACGAGGGCGGGAAGCGTAAACGGATTGTGAAAGTGCACTATTGTATAATTCTTCCATGTCTGATATGATGATGCAATAACTATAGTACCAGATATAAGGTACAATCGCGGGAGGATACCATGATAAAAAGAAAAAATTGGACGAAAAAGATGTTGGCGGTTGCGGCATGTGCAGGGCTTCTGATGACGAACCCGGCGTTTACTGAAGCTGCAACAGCGGCAGAACGCAGCGCATATCAGGCAGCTTTTGATGCAGATTATTACCGCAGTGCATATCCGGATGTAGCCGCTGCTTTTGGCAATAATAAAGCAGCACGTTTTTAATCATTTTGTAAATTACGGATTAAGAGAAGGAAGAAGCTGTTCTGCGGATTTCAATCCACAGGCATACCGGGCAAAATACGCAGATCTGCAGCAGGCATTTGGTGACGACATGGCAGCATATTGCCGCCATTATGTGACATGTGGTAAGGCAGAGGGAAGAGACGGAGGCGGAACAGGAAGCGCATCCGCTGCTACTGTTACTGATGCAGCTACAACGGATACTGCCACGGTACAGGGCAATGTGATCGGTACCTGTACAACAGAATATGATGCGACAGTTCCGAGAGCTGTTAACGTAGAGCTGGCAGCAGCCCGCATCAATGGTGTTGTAGTACAGCCGGGAAAATCATTTTCCTTTAGCTCGACTATTCTGCCGCGTACATCAGCGAACGGTTATGTTGTAGCACCAATCTATATCAGTGGAACGGTCGGCACGGGAACCGGTGGAGGTGTGTGCCAGGTATCATCGACACTTTACGCTGCAATGTTGCATGCAGGTCTTCCTGCAACCGAGCGTTATCCGCATTCACTGCCGGTAATATATCTTCCGGCAGGATATGATGCAGCGATCGCAGGAACGAGCAAAGACCTTAAGTTTACCAATACTTTTTCACAACCGCTTCTGATCCAGGCATCTGCATCGGGTGGAGTATTGACGGTAACACTTTCATTACAATAGAGGACACAAGCAAATTAAATCCTTACAAAGTCTGTTGTATTTACAGACAATGTAGGGATTTTTTTGATATAATTGGGAAAAAACAGAATATATGTTCGATAATCA
>ENA-OPYX01000319-OPYX01000319.1-human-gut-metagenome-genome-assembly--contig:-NODE-319-length-28863-cov-5.897028_pt1 | contig 28863 bp, 24 predicted proteins | sample MGYA00242639_ERZ504486 | MGnify/ENA primary metagenome ERZ504486 (study PRJEB26092, sample SAMD00036296) | human gut metagenome | host: Homo sapiens | study: EMG produced TPA metagenomics assembly of... | reverse complement strand
GGAATCTCCAATTTTTTCTACACAATTGATTAAAGCCTGCCCATCTTTCACATACATAAAATGATCATCTACTTTGGTCCAATCATTGTTTTGAAGTTCTATCGCACTTCCATCTGGTTTGCAATAATAGACCTTTCCATCTGCAGTAACGATTTCGTTTTGATATCTCCAACCACTTGGATAGAAATAGTAGCGGATTCCATCTACCTCCTGCAAGCCTGAGTACGCTTGTCCATCCTCTCCGTAATAATAAGTCCTATCTTCCTCAACATACCACTCATTTCTATAGAGATGTCCATCTTCTTTTGCACGATACTCGTCGGATATTTCGTTTTTCTCATTCCAAATTCCAAAGCTTCTATTGGCAATCAAAAAGCCTTTCTCATCGAAGCCATAATAGGAATCTCCAATTTTTTCCACACAATTGATTAAAACTTGACCATCCTTGACATACAGATTTTGGTCATCTATATTGGTCCAATCATTGTTTTGAAGTTCTATCGCACTTCCATCTGGCTTACAATAATAGCTCTTTCCATCTATGGTAACACTTTGGTCTTGATATCTTTGGCAATATTGGGAAAAACAATACTGTATTCCATCTATCTCATGCAAGCCTGAGTACGCTTGTCCATCCTCTCCGTAATAATAAAAAACTTCCCTCTCGTTGGTATACCACTCATTTGCATAGAGTCGCCCATCTTCCTTCGCACGATAATCCGAACTCATTTGGCTTTCAAAATTCCAAATAGAAAAATCTCTATTCGCATACATAACGCCTCTGCTGTCGAAGCCATAATAGGAATTACCAATTTTTTCTACTGTATTTGATAAATGCTGACCATTCTTTATATAGAAGTAGTAATCTCCCACTTGATGCCAGCCATCACCAGAAATGTCACTTACAGAGCCTTCAGGGTCACAATAATAGCTTTTTCCATTTTCCGAAACACACTGATTTGTGCACACCTCTCCCCAGCTAAAATAATAGGTTTTCCCATCTACCTCGTGCAAACCAGAATAACCTTCTCCTTTTGTCCGTAATAATAATGGTTTCCCAGCTGATTAGTATACCACTCATTTACATAAAGACTTCCATCTTCCTTTGCACGATAGCACGCCATCACGTAATCTACACCATTATCGCTCTTATACATATTAAAGGACTGGTTCACATACAGAATTCCATTTTCATCAAAGCCATAATAGTTTCCATCAATCTCAAGCACCTGATTTTGTACCAGTTCTCCGCCTTTGATATAAGTGATGTTTCCATCATCATCCTGACGCCAACCATCGATAAGTGTGATCTGATCAGTGATCTGTTCTTCTGTCGGCATTGCATATGTCTGTACGTTTGAAATTTGTGTCTCCGCCAACAATTTTGCCGACGATGCCTCTGCCGCAATTACAGGACTTTGAGATGACACGAACATCGTTAATCCCATGATACCGATCATTTCTTTTAAAAATCTCTTCATATAGTTTCCCCTCTTTCAGTGTGATTTTTTCCTTTTACCTCGAAATACTATCTCTAGTATAGCCCTATTTTCCAGAACTGGCAATCTGTGACAATTCGTGTGACATATTTTTAACTATTTGGGGCACACCTTTTTACGCAACTTATTTTAAACATACTGTAGCTTATCTTTATACAAAAAAGCCGGACAGTTTTCGCTGCCCGACTCCTTTACTCATCATTCAAGCTTTTCACTTATATTGTTTTTTGCTGATCATGATAAACTTCATTTACAGCCAAACCATTCCACTAAAATAATAAATTTTACCATTTATGGTCATTTCCTTATAGCATACCTCATCTCCGGTCTGGTCATAATAATGCCAATTTCCACTCCTATCCTGATACCACTCGGAAATGTATAAGCTTCCACTTGCCTTTGCGCGATAGTTTCTGTAATTATATTAGAAACTCTTTCCAGCATACATGATTCCATTCTCATCGAATCCATAATAGGCACCATCAATCTGCATGATGCAATTCTTTACGATCTGGCCATTTTGTACATAGGTGTAATTACCTGCTGCATCCAACTGCACTGATTTGCTTTTTTGAGAACTTTCTCATATGAAATTGTCTCCTTCCCCGAAATTGTCTTGTTAACTGTCTTCAGTCTTAGACATTTTCTTTAGTATAGCATTTTCAACAAATTTTTTCAATCGCAAATCCAGACTCCGTTTGCATCAAACTCATACAAAGTGCCATTTACATAAATGGTTCCTGTCGCTGCCTGACCATTTTTAATATAATACCACTTTCCATCCTGCTGATGCCAGCCAGTAAATGTGTTATCAACGCCTTGGCAAGCGCCGCTTGCATTAAAGTAATACAACTCACCACTAATTACCTTATATCCAGTGTACATGAAATGATTGGTCTTTCCAAAATAGTATTTTGCACCATTAATGATGTTCCAGCCATCTACCGTCTCTGACTTAGAATTGAAATAATACCAATTTCCATCAATCAGCTGCCAGCCAATATAGTTGACACGTTTGCCATCGGCTCCGTAATAGAATTTTCCACCATCATACGTGTATGTATAATATCCAAATGTCTCTGGTGATGAGAATCCTGTTACCATACTTCCGTGTACATCAAACAGATACCATTCTCCATTAATTTTCTTCACCTGATTTTTTACAAACTGGCTTCCCTCTTTGTAATAATAAATTCCATCAATTAAAGCCCAACCTTGCGCATAACCATTCGGTGAGAGGTAAACCCTATCTTTCGTATAGACCCCACTACTTTTATCCTGAGGATCATATGATACGGTAGTTCCCACAAAATAATACGGCTTTCCGTCAATTTTTTTCCATCCATTAAAGATCAGTGTACCATCCTCTGTCGCATAGCTTGCTCCATTGTTACACCATGTGTTGGCAAGATACCTTCCATCTTCTCCGATGCAATATCTTTTACCATTCCATAGCACGATCTGGTTATGAATCAGCTCTCCGAGAATCACATAATAATCACCAACAAAACCAGTATATGCAGTTCCATCCTTATAATAATACCAATTTCCTTTGTAGCTAGTCCAACCGTCTTGCAGCTTCTTTTTACTAATTACTGCTCCACTTGCATCTGTCGTAAACAATTTTCTGTCTACAACAAACTCACCAATCTGCATCACTCCGTTTTGATCAAAATAATAGGTCACACCATTCATCACATGAAATCCTTTATATAATAAGGCAGTTACCGGTGACGCATAATACCAGCTACCATCAATCTTAAACCATCCAGTCTGTGCTGCTCCTGAGCTTCCATAGAAGCGGCCATCTACGATTGTATTGACTCTCATTTTTCCTGTTGTATCAAAACCGTACCAGTTACCATCCAAAAGGCAACGGCTTACATCTTTTAAGATCGCTCCACCACTCAGATAGTAATAGTTTCCATCAAGCAAACTCCATCCCTGTGATTTTCCAGTTTCTAACAATGCGCCATCCTCGCTGTACAGCTTGCAGACTCCATCCTCAACCACGACACCTGACTGCATTTTGCCATTTTCATCAAAATGATATGCAGTGCCACCAATAGTTACATCTCCAGTTGCAAGTTCACCAGATGCATATGCATAATACCAGCTTCCATCCTCATGCAGACCCCAGCCCTGACTAGCCATTGTTCCATCCAAGTTGAAATGATAAAGTTTTCCGCCAATCATTTCGTTTGTTCCAGTTACTGCATAGTATAAGCCGGTTTCATCTGTTTCTGCGAAATAATACCAGTTTCCATCTTCATTCAGCCAGCCCATTCCCCAAGTTTTTCCATTTGACACATAGTACAAATGATTTGAGGTGTCTTTTTGATAAAATCCATCTGTAACCTTCGTTGCCACTCCATTTTCCACGATCTGATAAGCGACACCATCTACCTCTACCAAACTGATATTTTTCGCCATCTTCGGTGTAAGATAGTAGGTAACACCATTTTTTTCCAGAATACCGGTATACAAACTTCCATCGTCTAATACATAATACCAATTACCGGCTACGAGCGCCCAACCTGGCGTTTCTACCAAAATTCCATTTTGATCGGCAAGTCGATAGGTAGTTCCCATCAGCACTGCACCATTCGCAGACAAAACACCTTCGTTATCAAACTCATAGGTAGTTTTACCAATCTTCGTTGTTCCTCTTGCCATCTTCGCATTTTCATCATAGTAATACCAGTTTTGATTGAAATCCTGATACCACTCAGAGCAATACAAGCTTCCATCGGCTTTTGCACGATAATAATTCTCACTGCCATCTTCATAACGATAATAAACATTTGTATTGACATACATTTCTCCTGCATAATTAAATGCATACCAACTGCCATTAATCTTATATGCTTTACTCGTTACCAATTTTCCATTTTCAATATAATAATACTTCCCTCCAGCTTGAATCCAACCATTCTTTGTAATCTGCGTCAAGCGACCACTTGCATCTGCCATATAGACATTGACTCCATCCGTACAAACGTCCGAAACTATCATATAGCAAAAATTATCAAAATAATACTTTACACCCGAAATCTCATAAACTCCACAGCGATATTCCTCAGCGTTTCCACCATAATAACTCCAATGACTACCATCATAGTACCAAGTATTAACACGAATTGCGCCGCTTTCATCTGTATTCAAAGCTTTTGTGTTAAGTTTTCCATTGTAATCAAAACGATACCATTTCCCAGCAATCTGTGTCGTACAGTCCTTTAATACGATTCCATCCTGTACAAAATACCAGTCACCACTGTCACTCTGATACCACTGATTATTTGGCATTTCATGGACGATGCCATTTGCATCACAATAATAATTGAGACCGTCTAATACAATCGCCTGTGAAACAATAAGTATTCCCTCCGAATCAAAGAAATATTGAATTCCATTTATAGTCTGCAATCCCGTACATCTTTTTGCATCTTCTCCGTAATAATTAACTCCATTTTCACCTGAAATCCATTTGTTTGTATACAGAACACCGTTACCACCTGCTCGATAATACTTATATTCTCCACTCTCTGAATCCCAAACATCAAATTCTTCATCGACGTACATGCTTCTATCATAGTCAAACCCATAATAGTTGTCACCAATTTTTACGACACAATTTGTCAGAAAAACACCATCCTTTATATAGAGCCAGTTTCCATCCTTTTGAACCCAACCACCACCTGTTACATCTGTTGCAATTCCTTCTTCATCACAGTAATAAGTTTTATCATTATCTCTTATGATACCATTCTTGTAAAGCCAACCATATCTATCGAAATAATATTGTTTTCCGTTTATTGTATGAAGACCTGTATATGCTTTTCCATTTTCTCCATAATAATACCATTGGTATGAATCCGTATACCATACATTTACATAAAGACTTCCATCCTCTTTTGCCCGATAATAATAAATCGTTCCATCACTATAGCTAGTAAAGAACGCCTCATTCACATATAAAATTCCTGTATAATCAAATCCATAGTACTTTCCGTCTATCTGCTCAACGCAATTTCTTAGAAAATCTCCAAATTTTACATAATGTTTTTTTCCGTCAATTTGAACCCAACCATTATCTGTTACATCTGTCACAACTCCATCTGAATCACAGTAATAAATTTTGTCATCATCATCTCTTATGATGCAATTCGTTCTGAGAACGTAATATTCAGAGAAATAATATTGTTTTCCATTTATTGTATGAAGACCTGTATACGCCTTTCCATCTTCTCCATAATAATACCAATAGTATGGATCATACGAATCCCTGTACCATTCATTCTCATAAAGACTTCCATCCTCTTTTGCCCGATATTCATAATGCTCCACTCCGTCCGTATCATACATGTAAAAATTTGTATTTACATACAATATTCCTCTATAATCAAATCCATAGTGCTTTCCGTCAATTTCAATAACCTTATTTTCTACAATTTGACCATCCTTCACATAAGAAAAGTTTCCATCATTATCCTTATGCCAGCCATCTGTCAGTACTTCTTGGTTCTCTGCTGCATATTCTACCGCTGCCTGCTCACTTGAGATTTCAGTTTCACTTGGCTCTGTTTCGATTACTTCTGCTAACTGAATCTCCTCTGACTGAGATTCTTCCTGATTCGCTGATTCTGAAGTCTTTACTTCTACAGATTCGTCTGGCTGAGCCTGAGTTACATTTTCCACTTCTTCCGTTTGTGATTCTACTATTTTCTCAGTCTGCACTTCTGCAGCTTCTTCTGGCTGCTCTTGTGTTATTTCCTGCACAGTTATCTCTGGTGATGTCACCACCTCTGCTGCCATCACCGATGTCTGGACTGCCATGATTGCTGTTAGTCCCATTGCTGTAATTTGCTTTTTTGATAATTTTTTTCTCATGCGTCGTACCTTCCCCTTCCTGAAGACAATACTGTTCACTATACTACCATGCTCACTATACTTTTTGTCTCATTTTTTTCAGTATAATACATTACCATTGTTCTTTCAATATGTGCCCAAAAGTGAGACAGTTTTTTCTCATTTTTGTCACGAATTTTTTGAAAACTCATTAAAACAAAAGAGAGAGCCATGCATATCGCATAGCCCTCTCAAACTATCAGTTCTCAATCAGCAATCCAAACTCCGTTTGAATCAAACCCATACAATCTACCATCTACAGCAATGGTTCCTGTTGTTACATGACCCTTTTGAATGTAATACCAATCTCCATCCTGCTGATGCCAACCTGTGAATGTATTGTCAACACCCTGGCAAGCGCCGCTTGCATTAAAGTAATACAACTCACCACTAATTACCTTATATCCAGTGTACATGAAATGATTGGTCTTTCCAAAATAGTATTTTGTACCATTAATGATGTTCCATCCATCTACTGCCTCTGACTTAGAGTTGAAATAATACCAATTTCCATCAATTTTCTGCCAGCCAATATAGTTGACACGTTTGCCATCAGCTCCGTAATAGAATTTTGCATCATCATACGTATATGTATCATATCCAATTATCTCTGGTGATGAGAATCCTGTTACCATATTTCCGTGTGCATCAAACAGATACCAGTCTCCCTTAATTTTCTTTGACTGGTTGCGTATAAACTGATTTCCCTCTTTATAATAATAGATTCCATCAATCAGCTGCCAGCCCTGTGCGTAGCCATCCGGTGACAGATAGGCACCTTCCTTTGTGTAAACACCTTTTCCATAATAGAAATATGGGTAAAGTACACCTTCCCAATAGAAATAGTACTGCTTTCCGTCAATCGTTTTCCATTCACTACATACAAGAGAACCATCTTCGGTTGCATAGCTATATCCATCATTGCACCAGGTATTGACAAGATATTTTCCATCTTCTCCGACGTAATATCTTTTGCCCTTCCACTCCACAATACGGTTGCTAACCATCTTACCATCAATAACATAGTAGGCACCAACAAAACCAGTATATGCAATTCCATTTTGATAATAATACCAGCTACCCTGGCAGTTTGTCCAGCCATTTTTCATAGTCGTCTTGCTGAGCACAACTCCATTTTCATTGGTTGTAAACAGTTTTCCATTTACCACAAACTCACCAGTCTGCATGGTTCCATTTCGATCAAAATAGTACTCAGCTCCATTGATCACATGAAGTCCTGTTTTCAACAAAGCATTCACTGATGATGCATAATACCATTTTCCGGCAACTGTAAACCATCCAGTCTGAGCAGCTCCTGTTTTTCCATAAAAGCGACCATCTGCGATTATATTGGTTCTCATTTTTCCTGTTGCATCAAAGCCATACCACTTTCCATCTGAAAGACGACGACTTACATTCTTTAAGAGCGCACCATCTTTCAGGTAGTAATAGTTTCCACCAAGTAAGCTCCAGCCTTGTGCATTTCCGGTCTCTTGTAAAATTCCATTCTCGCTATACAGCTTGCAAATTCCATTTTCTACAACCAAACCACGCTGCGTTTTGCCATTTTCATCAAAATGATATATAGTACTACCAATGGTTACATCCCCAGTTGCGAGTTCACCAGATGCAAATGCATAATACCAACTTCCATCATCATACAGCCCCCAACCTGAAGAAGCCATGGTTCCATCCGAGTTGAAATGATAAAGTTTTCCATCAATTGTTTCGTTTGTTCCGGCTACTGCATGGTAGATGCCCAAATTATCCTTTTCTGCAAAATAATACCAGTTTCCGTCAACGTTCAACCAACCCTTTGTTGCAATCCTTCCACCTGATACATAGTATAAATGGTTCAGTACATCTCCTGGATAAAATCCGTCAGCAGCTTTCGTTGCCAATCCATTTTCTGCAATCTGATAAGCAACACCATCTACCTCTAACAATCCAACATTCTTTGCCATCTTCGGACTCAGATAATAGGTTGCTCCATTTTCTTCCAAGATACCTGTATATAAAGTTCCATCATTCAATACATAGTACCAACTATCAGACACGCAAACCCAACCTGGAGTCTGTATCCAACTTCCATTTTCATCTGCCAGTCGATAGGAATCCCCCACTTCTACTGCGCCATTCGCCTTCAAGACACCGTCCACATCAAAATAATAGGTAGTTTCCCCAATCTTTGTGGTTCCTCTTGCCATGCTGGCATCTTCCTTATAGTAATACCAGTTTTTTTCGTCATCCTGATACCACTCAGAGCAATACAATTTTCCATCTGCTTTTGCTCGATAATATAGACTACTTCCAAAGCCATTAAAGTCTGAATCCACACACATTTTTCCAGTGTAGCCAAATGCATACCAGCTACCATTAATCTTATATGCGCCATTCGTCTTTAGCTGACCATTTTCCACATAATAGTAATCTCCATCAAACAAGAACCATCCATCTTTTGCGACCTGCGTCAGTTGTCCATTTTTATCTGCTATATAGCTATTTGTACCATCTGTGCAAACTTCAGACACAGCCATTCTTGAATACATATCAAAGTAATACTGCGCGCCTGAAATTTCATAGACGCCATATGTATATGCCGTACCATCTTCCCCATAATAATACCAATAGGTGCCATCATATACCCAACTATTAATACGAAGCGCTCCACTTGCATCAGTGTTCAAACCACCAGTTTTTAACTCTCCATAATATTCAAAATGGTACCACTTTCCATCAATTTGCGCTGTACAATCTTTCAGCAATTTTCCATCCTGAACATAATACCAAGCACCATCATCACTCTTGTACCATTGATTATTCGGCATCTTATGAGCGACACCGTTTGTATCGCAATAATAATTGGTATCGTCTACCAAAACTATTCGTGAAGAAATAAGTGCTCCATTCGAATCAAATAGATATTGAATCCCATTGATTGTCTGCAAACCGGTACATATTTTTGCATTTTCTCCATAGTAATTAATTGCATATTCACCTGAATACCATTGATTTGCGTACAAAGCACCACTCTCTGATGCCCGGTAAAAGTAAAACACTTTGTCAGTCGGATCCAGAGAGCTAAATATTGTATTGGCGTACATCTTTCCATACCAATCAAATCCATAATAGCTACCGCCAATTTTCTCGACACAATTTGTCAAGAGCCGACCATCCTTCACATAAGTATAGTTTCCCTCACTATCCTGATGCCAGCCATCTGTTAGATTTGCTGCAAGCACATATTCATCAATTGCATTTTCACTCTCACTTGATTCTGCTTCTATTTCTGTTGATTCTTCTGCCGATTGAACCTCTTCCAATTGAGATTCTGCTTCGGTTTCTTCTGTCGACTGAGCCTCTTCCGATTGAGTTTCTTCCTGTTTCGCTGATTCCGACGCTTCTGCTTCTACAGATTCCTCTATTTCTACTGTTTCCTCTTCCTGCGCCTGAGTTTCATTTTCCTCAAGTGATGACTCTACAGTCTGACCCTGAGTCTCCACTTCTTCCGTCTGCAGTTCTGTTACTTCTTCCTGCTGTTCTTGTACTGTCTCCTGCACAGTAGCCTCTGGTGATGTTGTCACCTCTGCTGCCATTGCTGGTGTCTGTACTGCCATCATCGCTGCAAGTCCGACTGCTCCAAGTTGTTTTTTGGATAAATTTTTCTTCATGCGTATACCTTCCCCTTTCTGAAGATCATTGCTATGTTTCAATGCACCTTCTTAAAAGTTTTTTTCATTATACCCTTTCTTTTTTCATTTTTCAATATATCTAATAGATTTTTCGTCCATTTTTGCTATTCTTTTATGAAATATAGATAACAGCAAGAGAGAGCCATGCTTGGCCCCTGTCAAATAGACAGAAGCATATCGCATTGTACTGGTCAAGCTTTTTTGTAACACTTTGTTCGATAAATACCTATTTGTAATGAGCCTCCATTGGTGTTAAATAATTATTGTGTGAATGAGGGCGAACATAGTTGTACCAATTTATTTATTTAGTAGTTAGTTCATCCATCATCTCTACATTTGAAAATGAAGTTACGTTATAAAAATTGCTTTTTAAAGTATTATAAAATCTTTCCATCGGAGCATTATCATAAGGACAGCCAGCCTTGCTCATACTTTGTGTTATATTATTGTCTTTACAGAAATTTACAAATTCACATGAGGTAAACTGAACTCCCTGATCTGAGTGCAAAATCACTTTAGGATGTTTTTCTTTTTTAAGGGCTGTCTTCAGAGTATTTATTGCCAAATCAGTATTAATACAATCACTGTTTAATGAGGCGACAGCTGACCTATCATACAAATCAATAATTGAACAGTTGTATCTGAACTTCCCATTTGGCTGTCGCATATATGTTAAGTCTGTACACCATACTTTGTTTTTGCAGTCGACAGTAAATTTCTGGTTTAAGAGATTGTCAAAAATTTTATTCTTTTTGCCTGTTTTATAGCCTGGCTTGGAATGCATAATTATCGCACATAAGTTCAATTGCTTATTCATGTATTTATGCATAGTGGTATTGCTTACTTCATATCCATAACGCTTAATAAAAATGCGCATAGATCTATAGCCTATAACACGGTTATTATTGTAATAAACATACTTTATAAGCTCAAAGATATGTGCTAAGCGTTCATGATATTTCTGCTTTGCCTCCTTTTTGTAGTTGTAGTAACAATTAGGGCTAATTCCAAATTTATTGCATAGCCATCTTAAACCAAATATATTTTTATTATCGTCGATAAATCGATATACCACTAATTGATTTCCTTTGCGAAGAATGCCACTGCTTTTTTTAAGAAAGCAATTTCCTTATCTTTTTCGTTAAGAAGCTGATTTAATCTTCTAATCTCCCTTGCTTCATTAGATTCAGGCGTAGTGTTGGTGGTATAAAGGCATTCTTCCTTATACTGATTAACCCATTGGCTAATAGTACTCTTTGCAATATTATAGTCAGCAGCTATTTGAACGGTCGACTTATCTCCAGCCATATATGCTTTGACTACTTCTTTCTTAAAATCATCGCTGTAACGTATTGACATAGTGATGTCCTCCTTGTTTGAGTAATATTATAATATATTATTCGAACAATGTGTTACAAATTTATTATACCACTACATTCGTTCAGGAAAAAAGATTATGAATTCCGGTATTCGTACCGTTTAATTTCATAGCCCCGGGTATTTGACTTAGTATCCATCTGGGAGATCTTGTGGCCCAGAGAACGCGAATGTGAAGATTCAGTTCCATCGAATCGACACAAATGTGGTCGTAGGACTGCTTGTTCGCGAGTTTTGTTGCTCCGGAACAGATGTGTCTGCCAAAGTCCTTGCGATGTACGCAGACACTAGAACTCCGTCAATGGAACCCCAGTGGCTCGCCGCTGGGTTAAGTCAGTCAAAACTTCTCAATCAAGTGTTATCTCGCGCAAAGGCTATTGATGAAGACAATATAACAACCAAAATCACCTATAGTTTTTCGAAAATATTTATCGTCTTCTTCATATCCTAGTGCATCTCTCCACTCAGTATTTTTTCCCTGCGTCTTTAAATAGCGCGCCATCATATTAAAATGAGTGATGACACTGTTGTGGCAGGCTGTGCGAAAAGAGTCTTGCTCCATCTTCTGGCTGCGATCTAAGCTCAGCCATTTTGCACGGATTTCAGCATATGTTGTTGCTTCTCCTATCAATTCATCATACAACTCCTGACCAACTGGATCATTTTCGATTTCCTTAAGTAATTTCTGATGCAGCTCTCTCATCTGATCAAATGTCAGACTCTTTGGTGTTTGTAAATAGTTTTCGTATGTGTTCATTATGTACCTCCTATAAAGATTGTATTATTATTCCTGTTTCTTCGCAATAATATTTTCATATCAAGCTTTTGATTTTCTCTCAAAACATCAAAATTGGTCAAGTTTGCGTCAAAATTTACCCCCCCGCAAAAACCTGAATATAATTTTATCAATGAAAAGGAGGAATTTATCATTATGCTAAAGTCAACAGAAGAATTTGTATGTTTTTTAAATCAGAACAACTTAAAATACTGTTTAGACGGCATCAATGCAAACGACAATGAACAAATTACAATGTGTATCACCAGCCAAACCATGTCTGATATCACAATTCATTTTCTTTTTGATTCAAATAATCAGATTGTCTATATCCGCATCTGGAATCTCCTAAAAATTCCAGATCAATTTAACAGTATCGCACTAACCATTATTAATGAGCTAAATAACACTTACCGTTTCGTTCGATTTTACTTAAACACAGACAACGGCATTGATGTTTTTGTTGATTCTTTAATTCATTCTGGAACAATAGGAAAAACTTGTATAAATCTTGGAATTGTAATCGCAAAAATATGTGATACTGTTTACCCAAAGCTTGCTGAATCATTTCGAATACAGCAACTATAATATTTAATAGAAAGCAGAAATTTCTACACAAAGCAAAATCTCTGCTTTCTATTTTTCTGATGCAAGTATATTTTACCACTTCAAATCTGCTGTTTTTGCTACAAATCCAATCTGTGTCCATTTCTGAATAAATACGCCTGTTTTCAAATTTACTTACTACTTTCCCTCATATTGTTTTGCCTTGTTTAACCATTTCATTGCTTCTTCTAGATTCTTCTTAACGCCAACACCCTCTTGGTATGCAGCTGCAATAACTTTCATTGCTTCTACATCTCCTCTGTTTGCTGCCATTAAAAAATACTTATTTGCCTCTGAGTAATCTAATCGCACGCCTCTTCCATTCGCATACATAATTCCAACATTTCCCATAGCAGCTGCATCTCCCCAAGAAGCTGCTAACTTATAGATTCGAAATGCTTTCTCTTTATTCCTTTTCACACCTCTTCCATCCTCATAATAATATGCGACATTATATGCTGAATGTACATCTCCCCTTAACATTCCTTTTCTGAATATCTTAAATGCTTTTTTATCATCCTGTTTCATTCCACCATGCCCATTGCTATAGCAGGATGCCCATTCGTTATAACCTTCCATCTCTTTTTTCTTTATTGCGCGCTTGCACCATTCAATCGCTTTTTCTCCATCTGCCTCACATCCATCTAAACCTTCTTTATACAGCATTGCCATCCAAAGCATTGCCTGTGCATATCCTTCTTCTGCTAATTTTTGTAATAGTTTTCTTGCTTCTTTTCCATCCTTTTTTGTACCACGGCCATAGTGTTTACAGAGAGCATATCCACAAATGGAACGCTGGTCTGAATGCTCCATTCCTTTTTTATACCAATAAAATGCTGTATTTAAATTCTTGCAACCATAATAGGATGTCCAATATGTATCACCTAAATATCCATATGCCTCTACTATTCCACTCTTTGCTGCTTTCAAAAGTAAACCTTCTGTTTCATTAAAATGCTGTGAAATTGTTGTTTCACTTATTATTCCAACATACCCATTTTTTAAAATTCTCATCCACTTTAAAAATACTGCACCTATCCGTGTATGTCCTTCCCAATCTCGATATCTATTAAAATAACATTTTCCAAGATAAAACTGTGCCTCTGCGTTTCCATCTTCTGCCATTTTAACGATTCTAGACAACGGAAAATCTTCCAAATTCATGTTTCCCTTTGTTTTTCTTTTCATCGTTTCTGGATAAGGAAGTCCCTCATTCCATGAAAATCCCTTTGCAATTTCATTTACAAATACAATTGCTTCCATTTGATCGCTGCACACCTTCTGCTTAAGAAGACTTTCTTTTGCTTCGAGAAGTGCGATTCTTTTGTCTGCCTCTTCCTCCTTTTTGGCCGCCTCTATTAAATGCTTCATCTCATCTGAATAGTACAATCCTTTTAACAATTCCTTAGATCTTTTTAATTTTGGTGCGCTCTGTTCAAACGCTGCTATCGCAGCTGTTTCCTTCTCAAACACACCCATCCCTTTACTTTGACGAATCTCTGCAATTACATCTCCAGTCGTTTTCATTTTTTTCTTCCTTTTCATGAATATTTTCTTAGCAAAATGGGAGGATATCTACTGACTCCCCCCTTTCCTCTATTTACTGCGCATTTCCCACAGAACCTGACATACTTCGAATTCTTCCACTAATTTCACCACTATTTCCGCAGCTGCATCGAAACCATTTTGAAGAACTATCATGACACTTCAATTTCCCACACGCTCCACATCTGACAATATCTTCATTTCCACAATACGGACATCTATACTGTGGTCCAGTTCTCGTCTGAGACATATCAATACTTCGACTTTGACCTGATGTGCGAGCTGAGCGTTCTTTTTCTTTTACTCCATATGTTTGCACCCACACATCATCCGCTGCATAATCATATCGCAGATAAAATTTCTGATTATATTGACTACATTCTGCTTCAATAAAAATTGCTTCATGTCTTGCCATACTATTCCTTCCTTTCTGTACTGCTTTCTATTTTATACAGAAAACAGTTTTGACATCAAAATCAACAACATACCTATTATAAATGCAGGTATTCTCGTCCCATCCAGTAGTTCAATTCTTGCATTCTTCTTTTTACTAATAGATACTACTGCGGTGATAAAAAGATTCACCACCCCCAGAATAATCCATATCGCTCCGACCCCCATACTACTCGCGGATAGTATTTTATAAAATAAAGCGTTTTGTGGTTCCTCTTTTCCTGATAAACAAGAATAAGCAGCAAAAGCCATTACCACACTCATAATTCTGCATCCAACAAGATAACCATTCATTCTTGTCGTCATTACCATTGGCTTGTTGGTAAAATTATTTACAATTGAACAGCAAAACAGAATCACAATCGCAACAAATGAAACTACATTTGTTATGATAAAAAGTCCCTCAAAAACAAAATACAGATTTTTTTTCACCCCAAACGGATTCAAGCACATACATAAAATGCCTAACATTACAGCTATCACTACGATGACAAAAGCCTTTTTTATAAAATCTGTCATCTGACTATAAAATATTGCTGAATGTAATCTATTCTTCTCTAAAGCAACTCTTTTTTGTTCTTCTCTTCCTTCATTTGCCTTATCAATTGCTATTTGCTTTTTTAGTTGTGCAATATCTGCTTCATGTTCTTTCTTTTTTTTCTGTATTTCAGCAGCCGTTGACGCACTCCATTTTTTTCCACACAGTTCACAGGTGTCATTTATGCATGGATTTTCATTATTGCATTCATCGCATGTCCAATACCACATTTTGATTCCTCCTTAAATCCATCCGAGTATTTTTGCAGTCGCCTTGTCTATCACCTGCGTGGTATTGTCCAAAAATACTACTTTTATCTTATCATCCTCTAACGGTATTAAACTTGCAAAGTCGTTGGCTTCCTCTTCAGCAATCTTCTCAAAAAATGCTTTTACTGATAAATCCTCTACCGCTCTTATCTGAATTACAGGATCTTCTTTTCGAATGCCATTGTATTCCCAGTATGCAAAACGATACCCTTTCGATGGTTCTGCTGAGAATTTTAATGCATCCTCTTGCGTAACTTTCAAAAACGGTTTTCCATTTACAAGAGCAAGTCCTCCTTGTGTACTCTCTACATCAACTATATAATAATTTTTCTTCATTCCAGTCAACTGTTCAACAATCTGCTTGCTTGTTGGACGCTTATCTGGGTCATATAATAGCATAGAGTTGATCAGACTTCGCAATTTTTCTGATTTAATACTCTTATCTGCTGTCAAAATGCCACCCTCATACACATATTCATAGGCATTTCCACCTCCGTGTGTATCTGGCATTTTTCCAGTACAATATTCGTGCAAAATCAAACCCAATGCAAAAATATCAGACTGACAGGTAATATTGAATGCCAAAGAGGTGTCTTCCGTAACCTTATATTCCGCCAACTCAGGACTCCAGTACTCCTCTGTTCCCATTGTATCAGCCGGTAACGGTGGCTTTTGGGAAAAGTAGGAATCGTCAAAATCAATCAGTTTGCAGATTAACTCCCCATTTTGAGATCTCGAGATCAATATATTCTCTGGTTTCAAATCACCATGCACAATCTTAACACTGTGAATTTTCATCAAATCCATACACAGTGTTTTAATCAAGAGCATCCGCTTTTCTTCTGTCAGTTTTACAATCTGCGATATGGTTGCCTCCTGCTGAGTACTCTTCAAACTTGCCTGATAGTAGTATGGTTTATTTAAAAAGAACTCTTGTGGCGTCAGTATATTTCCATTTCCCTGCGAAACCTGCTGTAGTGCCACAATAATTTTCCTTCGTTCTTGACTAAATTGCTCACATCTCTTTTATCTTTTTATCACGAAAATCAGAGCTTAATCCTTCTTCTGGATATTTCGGTTCCTGAAATCGCTTCAAAAAGAATTCCCTTCCATCCTTCTGAGCAAAAATGTAGTCACCATTTGCTGCAGTCTTCCATTCGCCTTGACAGCAGTATCCTTCGATTATTTCGTCCATCATACCTTCCCCTGACTCTTTGCTAGTTTATATTTTTCATATTTTACTTTATAGTAATCTCTCCAAAACAGTCCTGGAATGCTTTCAAACTTCTCAGCTTCATATTTCAAATCCTCTATGTGCTTAAAATCAGCTTGAAGTTTTAAAAACTTTTTCTTTGCCTCACCTGTAAGGATTCTCTCCATTCCAAAAATATATAAGCTTTCCCAGCAAACTCGAGTCTTGATTTTACGAATATATTGCTCAATATCCTGATTTTTCTGTAAACTTTTTATTTTTTCCTTTAAGCGTACAACCGTTTTATCATGGCCTTGCATGCGATTCAGCTCATCACTTTGCAGACGGATACGATTTATCTCGCCAGATTGCTCCAGTTCATACCGAATTTCTTGATAGATCTGCTTCATGCGTAAATCGGCATCAATATCACTCTCCTGCTCACTTTTCTGGATCTTTGACAATTCCCGATATTCTTCTACCAGTTCGCAAACTGGATCCCTTTTCTTATCCCAAAAGAGTATCTTTTTTTGCGGAATCTCAGTCTTCTGAATATAATTTTTGACAAAATTTTCAATCAAACTATTAAGAGACTGTTCAGCTTCCTTTTTTTTCTGCAGTTCCTCTTGTATTTCCTTTTGCGCTTTCTGCAATTCCTTCTTGTTCTGAAGTCGCGCATAAAAATAATTTGCAAGACAATCTATTTTCAAAATTCGGCTTTTCAACTCTTCTTGCATATCAAATGCTGGAGACTTCTTCAAAAAGGCGATCAATGCTTCTATAAGCTCTGTTTCAATCTCTCTCTCAGACTCTTCTAGTTGTGTTCTCTTACTGTCAATCTCATCATACCTGCTATCTGCAAGACGATATCCTTCATTAACAGGTTTTCGAAATTTTTCTTTCATATAAAGTATTCTTGCTTTATACAATTCACTGACTGTTTTTTCTTGATTTGTTTGGATTACAACACCTGCTATCGTTGTATCATCCTTACAATTCTCTCCCTGATAATTTTCTGCAATACATTCTCCCAATACAGATGGATCATCCTCAAAAACCTGCTGGGTTGCTGCTAATAATTTATATTCAAACTGCATTGGAGATTCTATATAGTCAAAGCATCCATCTGATGCAGCGAACAAAATGAATCCTTCTTGTATCGGAATTTTATATTCTACATAATTCAAATGGAAATGATCCATTCCTTCACCAGTCACATTATTGTTCATATTTGACTGTCCCAATGCTTTCATGGCATCAAACTCTCCATCTACATCGTCCTCTGACAGTTGTGAAAGACCATCAACCGGTGTCAACAAATATACTCTTGAATCTCCTGCCCAGATCACTCGCACATCAAGAAAGCCTCCATTTTTTCGAAAAATGGCCATTGCAAGTGTTGTCGGAAGCAATTCAATCATGTTGCCACCTAAGCTTTTTTCAAGCTTGTAGCCTTGAATACACTCTGCCAACTTTGATGCCAAATATTTTTTTAACTTTTTTGTCATTGTAGCAATGTCGTCCGTCCACAATTCTCGTTGTTGCTCATCACAGTATTTTTTTATGGCATCGCTCACACACCTTGAACCTATATATGCGCTAGTATAATACTGATCACCAATTTTATGCTTTGTCTGACCAGTTCCTCCTAGTCCATCACACACAATCAACAGTTGCTCAGTTGCTTTTGGTGGTGCATCTTCATCGGAAATCGCAGCACAATGCACTGTAAATGGTGTTATTTTTCCATATTCCATATCGTTCTCCTATTACTTCAATGATTTACACAATGTGTTAATAATCAAATCCATATTTAAATCTGCTCCACCTTGATCCTGCATCGTTGGATTCCAAACTGTAACGTCAAAGTTTTCTCGAATTCGATTCCATGGTGCTGTATCTGGTGTAAACAAAATCAATCTTCTCGCATTTCGATCCATATTATAGATGCTTTCCTCTCCATGCAACTCGCCATCCCAGGCTTTCATCAGCTCTTCATAGGAACTTAACATAGGAGATGGATAATTTCCTGGAATACCATCTAACTGCTGTTCAAGTGGGTGAGCAGATGCATCTGTAAACAGTACAATTGCATGACGTTTGGAGGTTCCGCTTGTTTCCCAATCAGATCCCATAGCCAATGCCAATGCCTCTAGACCACTCTCTGGCTCATCTCCACCTCCCTTTGCTTCTATACGCGTAACAAAATCTTTGAAATCGGCATTTTCTTCTGGAAGATAAAAAAACGGAGACTCATGAAGCGACATACGCCCATCACAATAATAATCTCTAAATGCAATTACTTTTACTCTCAACTGTTTAATTTTACGATGATACTGCTGCAAGCCCTGTATTACTTTTTCATGTAACGACATCGTGAAATTCTTAACTGTATTTAAGATAGGGGACATACTGTCCGTTGCGTCAATTACAAACACAATATCAGCATTTGTTGTTGCCCCCAGTGTTCTTCTTGGTCGATCAGCCGCACTTGCTTCTGGCATCGACTGAAACCTTCCTGCCCCATCTGATCTATATGATCCTGATGAAGCCTCTCTTCCTCCATATGAAATTTCTTCTTGATATGAAGATCCATTTGAACCACTTGTTTCTCTGACACTCTCCATTTTCCAGTCAATCGCACTGCAAAATACAGTCAACACATAATCGATTGCTGCTTCCGCCAAACCATCTTCCTCAATCTGAGATTTTATCTGTTGATACAAGTTTTGTTTTTCATTTTCATTCGTACAAGAGGTAATTCGACTGAACATTTTTCCAGTTCCACTTTCCATTGCCATTCGAATCCATCTACGTTCTTTCTTTAACTCTGGAAACATATCAGCTAATATTCCATTCAGCTTTCCTTCCTGTTCCAGAAAAATAACGCCATCCTGAAGAACTCGTTTCCGAAGTTCCTCTCCTATTCTGTCAATATCTGACATTGTTTCTTTGCCTCCTTTACATTTGTGTATCTTTTATATAATCATCAATTGCCATTTTTTGGAGAGCAATTGCTTTTTCTTCCTCATCAGTCATTGAGTCAAAAGCATTTTTATCATCAGATACATTCTTTTGATCCTCTAATTCTTCAATTTTTTCCAAAGATACTGTCATTTTTTCCAGTTTTTCTTCTTTTGCAGCTGCACTTTCATCTGTTACCTCTGCATCAGCTTCTTTGTTTACTTCTTTGTCTTTAAATAGGTTTTGTTCATTTCGAAGTCGATCTGCCTCTGCCATTGCTGTATCATATGCATTCAGATATCTTTGATACCGTTCTTCATATTCCTGATATTCTTTTGAAATCTGCTGCAGTTCTTGTGTAAATCTTTTTCGACTGTCTCCAAATTCTTCCATTGCATGAAGCGTCTGCTCACATTCTTTATATTCTGCCTCTATTTTTTCATATTTTACTTTGTGAGCACGAAGTTTTTGAAGTGTTTCTTCTAACAAATGAATCTGTGATGCAGCTTTTTCTAATTCCTCATATAAAGCCACTTTGCGTGCTTTCTCTGCCTCTAATTTTGTTTCATCCGTCTGAACACTATTTACTTTCTCTTCTCTTGTCAGTGCTTCTTCATATTTTTTCTTTAAATACTTTCTTTTGCCCTGCATAGAATCCAAATGTTCTTTTGCATTTCTTGCTTTTTCTTCCCAAGCAAGCTGATCGTATTTCTTTTGCATAGTTGGAATTAATGCCTTTAATGCTTCTATATCAAATACCCCGGCAACTGACATATCATCCCCACTGCCTATCGAACTAACTTTATACAATTGTTCATTTAGCAACCATTTGGTCGTCTCTTCTTTCCCCTCCATTACCAACTTTTCACACAAATCCTTATAAAAGCATTGTGATAATTCTAGTGTACGATACGAATCCTCGATACCATCTGAAGCCACAAAAAAAGCAGCAGGACGATTTTGTTCATTCAATCTTACATAATAATATCGTGTTGATTCTGCCGCATCACTATTGCACACCGAGGTTGTATTCCTTCCCTGACATCGCTCATCCCATGGAATTGGATACGTAACCGCTCCATTTCTGTCTATCATCAGACATCTGCCATCCCCTTGATGTAACGCAAATACATATGTATTTGTTAGCAATACTGCGATAAAGGTAGCACCATATATTCCATTTTGTTTAATTCCATTTTTGTATGCCTGCCTTATTGTTTCATCGCTGCATATCTTATACTCTTCTTCTGAAACTGGATTATTTTCCAAATCTTTTTCCACTTCAATATTCCAATTTGCCAATATTCTACGAATTAACTGTCTGACTCGAATTTCTCTGCTTTTTTCATCGTCCAATTCGTATTCCTTTCCATCCATTTCTTCGGCAAACGCTTTCAATTCAGCTATTCCAACATCTACGATCAATTTAGAACCTCTATCACTGCGAAAACAGCTGGAATCGCCATGCCCATCTGATAATGCAATTAATTTTACCTTTTCATCTTCAAAATTGCCTGAAGCATCCTGCATGACAATCTTTTTCTTCACATGTGAAGCTCCCTGCACGGAAGCAGAAAAGGAATGATAATTTGACATGATTGACTTCCTCCTCTCTTAATTTCTCTTTTCCTTAACCTAATTTTTGTCAAAATATAATTAAGTCTACTGGGAGATGGAGACTAATAAACCATCTCCCAATAGAAATTATATTTTAAATTTTACCACTTGTCTGGTATTTCATCCGACCCTTCTGTTGGCTCTGGATCTGGAATTGGCTCTGGATCTGGAATCGGATCAGATTCTTCACCTGTTACTTTTTTTACAATATCTACTCCTGATGTTCCCGCTCCTCCAGTAGGTTGAGAAACACTATTCAAAAGAGAAGAGGTTACTGATACTACTTTTATCATTTTCTTAAAAATCTTCTAGATCATTTGTTTGAATAACTGCTTCTTTAGTTCCTACGATCTTACTCAACATATTTACGTCTGCATCATTTCCAAGAGCAAATGCAATTTTGGTACTATACTTAAACCACCTATTTCCAGTTTTTTCATCAGTGATTTTTTGAAGTTCTTTCTCCCAAGAATCCGTCGGATATCCATCACTCATAAAAATAATGATCGGAACCATATATCCAGTATCACTCTGCAAAAAAGTGCTTCTAGACATTTTGGTTCTTAATTCATGTAATGCATCTCCAATATCGGTTAAACCGCCTGCTGTTAAATCATCCCAATAAAAATCCTCTAAAAAAGTAGGTGCATCCGTTATCCATCGTGCTCCTGAGCTAAACTCCATAACAGCAACCTGCATTTCAGCATCCGCATTTTTGCTTGCAATTTCCTGAAGCACAGTTACCGTTTCTCGCATTGCCTCATTTAATGCACCGATTTTTCCCTCATCGACCATACTTCCAGATGTATCTAACACATAAAATATTACTAATTTTTTTCTTGCTATTGCTTTATTTGATGGTGGCATATAATATTCTCCTATTCTAGTTCAATATCTGCATCATAAACTTTCATCTTAATTCCTGCTTTTACTGGTGCCGCTTCTGTTCTCCTTAATATTCTGCTGGCTCCCTTTGATGTGATACAATTCCATGTAATATCACTTGAATTACGAAGCAATACAACATTAGGATCCGTTGAACGTATAACAATACCTACTGGTTTCAACGCATCTTCAGGATTTACCGTTCCTAACTGTACACGATAAATTCGGCTATCCGGTACTGCTGGAATCGAATATTCTGGAAGATGAATCTTATTTTTTAAATAACAACTTCCTTCCACAGCTATCACAACAAATGTCTCTGGCATTCTCAGTGAATACATCATTTCCACAACTGCATCTTACAATATCACTTCGAAAACGTGTCAATGCGCGAAGCCATTCTAATTCCACTACTCGATGCTTTTTCTTAAGCGAATCATGACTGAATGCACGAATAAATAGATCTTTCATATATTGCGGAATACAATTCCACAATTCAATCACACCACTATGTACTTTTTCATTTGGGCGATTTGAATCGTCTGTTGGATCAAAAATGAACACTGGTTCCTCACCATAAATTTTTCTTGCTACTGTATCGCTCGTCATTATCGGTATTTTTCCATCCAACGGATGACCTCTTAATAACAATAAAAACAACACTAACGCAAGTGAATATCGATCACTGGCCGTATTCGGTAAATTCTCACCTACCACGACTTCTGGTGCTATATAACGTGGTTTTCCCATAATCCCCATATTTTTGCCGAATGGTGCAACATTATCATTATCTGCGATCTTTACATCACCAGTCTGTGGATTAACGAAAAAGTTTTTATCATTTAAATCCTGATAGCTATATCCCCGATTATGCAAAATACGAAAGGCAGTGACAATATTCATGCTTGCATCAACGAGCCGCTTCCAATCTGCTTTTACTTTCGCGATTAAAAACTCTGCTATCTCATAATAACCTTCTGGCTTAAGTTCCATCACATACCCATAAGTTCCATTCTTCCATACAGTAATATCTTCCGGCCATAAAAAGGCCGGCGTAGGCGGTCCCTGCGCAATATTTTCTTCCAGGTTTTTACGGAAAGCTTCCGGATCTGTTCCCAACTCCTTATACCATTTTAGTGCCTTTTTCACTCCACCGTAATCAACTTCATATACGGTTCCCTGACCACCTCCACCAAGAAACTTTAAAATCGTAACCATCGTTCCTGATTTTGTCGCAATCTGAGTTCCTGGCGCTAATTGATCTTGCTTTGTTTCAGCCATAGCTTTTCATTCCTTTCTACTCAAAAGTAATATTTATTATAAAGCATAAACTGCTTATAATCCCTGTAACGACATTTTATCCTATACTATTGCTACTAAAAGAAGCTGACTCTTTCTTACACTTCTATTTGCTTCCATAATAACAAATTTCTATAAGCCACGACCATGGCTATGCTTGTGCTCTCTAATCTTTGGATCACTGTTACTGGCACCGCTTGTTTTTTGCGCTTTATTTTTGTTTTTTATGTCTTTATCAGCGATCTCTTCTGACGAGTTAACCCATTTCTTTAAACTACTTCCTACAGATCCCCCTTGACTATTTTCTTTTTGGACACTATTGCTTTTTGTTTGTGTATTTTTCTGTGTAGCCTTTTTGTTTGATTTTTCTCTGTTTTTTAAAAAGTTAAACATACTTTTCCTCCTTTAAAGAATACCCACTGCAAAATGCATTAACTTGCAATATTTTTTCATATTCCTATGCTTCTACTTGACTATAGTATAACTATATTGGCAAACTATGTCAATTCATTTTATCTTTTTGGATAATTCCATTTTTGCTGTTTTCTATAAAACTGCAAACAAAAAGAGTTCTCTCATAATAAAATGATTGAACTCTTTAAAATAAACTAATTAACAGGCTTTACCAACCTTGTATGTATTAGCTCACTTGTAGCACCTTTATAGATATAAACTTCATTGTTGTCCATTTGAAGGATCTCTTCTGGTTTTACAATATACTCCTGCTTCATAGAAATGCTGCTTCCACTGCTTGTACTGCTACCTGGAAAAAGTGAATATGGAGAATAATTTTTTCCGTGACTTGTAGTGGTAGATACTTCTTCCTTCTCATAATACCCAATGGTCTCTGACCATTTTTTTGCACTCGATACTGATGTATGCTTAAATATTACATTATTTCTGCTATTTCCCAGCAATGCATTAAATAGCCTTTCATCTGCACTGCACATTGCATATACATCAGTTGCACTTACCACTCGCTTGCAAATATCAGAAGCACCTTTTAACCAATTCTCTAGTTTCAGATTGTCAGAAACAGAAATCTCATCTATAACGCAGGCAAGTGTGATTCTCTGCCTATTTAACTGCTTTATTCTGGCAAGGATCAAATCAATCAACAAACGATTACTGTCCATCCCTACATTAATCAATACAATCTTCTTATTCTTCATCTCATCACTCAGATTAACAGGATATGCTCCATATCCCCTTTTGTAAGCAATATCTCCCATCTGACTGTCTAACATTGAAAAATAAGCTTCCAGCTTATAATACTCCGATTGTCCTGCCATAAGCTTTGATTTAATGCGATCTCCCTGATCTGATGTAATCACTTGTCTTGCAACTAAATCATCTGTTTTCTGATATAGTGCCATGTATGGACATATCTGAAACAATTCATAGCTTGGCCTTACTTTCTTTGCATAAAGATACTCAGTCAAACCATCCAAATATGTTAATACATTTGCCCTCATATCATCATCCTTATCAGCTGACTCTTTTATCAACTGGCCAATCTCTTTCGAACTCAATCCATAAAATGGGTCAAAACATGGATTTTTTCCATTGATAATAACAAGCCGTCCTGTGTCTCCGTATTTTTGCTCAATTGTCTTTTCCAGTTCATAATCATTTGCGTGGAGAATCAATACTGCACTATCACAATAGCAGCTCAAATTAATATACGCTTCCATTGCTTCTACTCGCTTTTCTTTCGTTCCACCTGAAATAACCATGTTGTCTAAATCACTATTTTCCTGAAAGAATCCACCGATTTCAGAAGGTTGATACTCCTGAATTCCTTTTCTTCTCTGATTCCTTCCCTCTACCGTATTTCCGGTCAAAAGATTGATTAATCCACATGTTCCATTCCATATTCCTCGAATCAATGCAAAGCATAGATTTAACAATTGAACTAGTATTACCCAGATTAATCGTATCATGTCTGCCTCTCCTCCCTGAATTTATATTCGGTGTCGTGACTGCCCATTTATTTTTTTTGGAATATTACTATCCTGCAGCAATCCTTCAAAAAGAAAATATAGCTCAAGCTGTATTCGCCCCAGCAATAGTTTGGGAATTATATTCTCAGCATCATCGCACGACCAACATTTCGATTGCGTTTCTTTAATCGGCTCTGGTGCCTCCCATCCGCTTAATTCAACTGACTTTTTTCTTCTTGTTTTCTTGCTGAGCATAGTTGCTAACTGATACAGTTCTTCTTTTGTAATTTCGTTCTTTGAAAAAAGCTGCCAACAATATTGCTGGATCTCATTCCATACATCCTCATCATAATCTGAGCGAATCAGTCTAAGATATCTATCCAGTTTTTGTTTTTCTTTCCAAAACTTATTCATGCAAAATCACCCCAATCGAATCTCATAAATTCTCTGATATTGGTTCTTTCTTATCTGCCAGTTTCGAATATTATAAATAGCAGTTCCTGTCAACTTATCTTGAATTATTTTTTCAATTGTTTCATCTCGTAATAGATTCGAATCTATTCGAAAATACAACCGTTTATAATTTCTTTGCAGTCCAACCTTTAAGTACCTTTCCAGATACGTAGTATCCTTCACTGTAGCTTTGGCTATATGAAAATAATTATAAATCTGGCATTCACACTTAACTGGAAGCTGATATGCACTGTGATCCTTTTTTATATGTTCTTCATCCAAATTAAAATAATCATATGCAAGAAACAAAGGATTTTTTTGTGACATTCCGCTATCCATTGTGACATCAAGATGGTACCATTTTCCGTCTAATTTCACGATGTTCCATGCGTGATCCATATATCTGGAATTTACGTTTAGTCTTCCTTTGACAATGCTACATGGGATTTTGCATTTATTTAAAAGAAGCTCTACACTTTTTGCAATTCCTTCACAAACTGCTTTATAATTCAAAAATACGCCAACAATATTTTGATTTTCTGTGATTGTGATTCCACGATTCAATGCCTCTCTATCATACTGCACGGTATTAATTATGTAATCGTGAATATATTTGATGACCATCACATCTGTATCATTCTCCTGACGCACTTTATGGCTAATTGCCTCTATTTTTTTCCAGATCTCGCCATTCATTTTTGGTATCTGCTCTCTGGAATAACTATACTGAACCAGAATCGTGCAAAAATACGCTGTATATGAAAATGCCACCTTTGATGTATCTACGAAGAATAGTTCCGGGTGATCATCTAGAACGGCCATATAAACACGCTTTACCGTTTCTACTGGTGCACAGACAAGAATTTTTTGATTGCACTTGCGTAACTCTTGATAAATTACTTTGTACAAGCGCTGCTGCAATTTGGGCAGATACCCAAAATAAAATTCTTCACACACAACATCACCTCCCATTTTCGTTAATATGGATCAAACTTAAACTGAAATGGCTCAGTAAATGGTAAACAGACGATTGCTTCTCCCACTCGTAATCTCGACATATCCCAGTCTTCGATTACGCGGCCCATTCTTTTTTCTTCCTCATATCGGTTATTTATCATAAACTGTTCGATAACATAATTGCTTCCGTATAAGTCTGACAGATACTGTCTTGTCGTGACATCATTTGCTTTAAATGCAAAGATAGAGGAAAAACCTGCTGCAATATTCTTTCCTCGACTTTCCTGATAAATTTCATAAAGCTGCTCAATACTTTGAAGACCTGCAAATATTTTTACGCCTAGGCTTCTTCCAAAATTCACACCATCCTCTATATGCTGTAAATTTGGTATCAGCTTAAACTCATCACAAATCAAGTAAACATTGCCACTTTGAGCTGATCCTCTTCCAAGCGCTTCTTTCAATGCCAAATCAAAAAGCAGACGGTAAATTGGTGTCAATACAGATCCAATCGACAAATCATATTCTATGAACAGTACTTTTCCACCTTTGCTTCGTATAAATTCTCTCATTGAAAAGAATCCATGTCCTGAAAAAACACCAATAAACAGATCTCTGACAGCCGAAAACATTTCTGCAAGCACACCCATTGCTTGCCCGCCTCTATCCTCTATATAGGACTTAACGCCATTCATATCGGAATAGTCGCTTAGAATTTCTAGAATCTTATCAATATCACAGCCATCCAATAGTTTTCTCAATTCATCATTAAAAAACAGTTGCTGCCGAACATTTCGATCCTGTACACCAGCTCGAATCAAACACTCTATAATCGATGCAAGTAAGTCTCTCGCCGCATTTGGGAAAAAAGCATTTGCCGAATTCTGTTTTACTTTTTCCTCAAAAAGTGAGCGACATATTTCCTGGATATTCAGCTCATAAGTTCCCTCATCCCATCCATCTGCCAGAATCTCTTTAAATAGATTCCAACGCTGAGACTGCTTTTGATACTGAGAAGAATTTCCTATCACAAAGTCTCCTTGCTTAAAAAACTTTGAATAGAAATCTCCTTTGCTATCAAAAATGACCATTACATCATTGCTTGTCATTGATTGGCGAAGCTGATTTACAAAATGATAAAACAAAGTTGTCTTTCCGCATCCAGTACCACCAACAAACAATGTATGCTTGCTTAAGATCAATTCATCAAGTGAAAATGATGCCCTCTGATTTCGAAAGAGTCCTTGAAGTGTCACTTTTGGATTTCTGACTCTTTCGGGAAGAGGGTTTTGTGAAGCACTGCTTCCCTCTATTACTCTTCTATTTACTCCCATAATACTTCTTATAAGCATCGACCATGGCTATGGCTATGATCTCGAATTTTGCAATCAGTGTTACTGCTACTTTTCTTTCCTGCGTTCTCCCGATGTATTTGATTAACAGCGGCTTGCTTTGTCGAATAAGTTTGTGCATTTAAACCTTTTTTAAAAGCATTACTTTGGCTATTTTCATTTTTAGTGGTATTACTTTTCGTTTGTGTAGGTGCCGGCGCTTTATGTTTATTAGCGTTCGTATTTGACTGTTTTTTATTCTTTAGAAAATCAAACATCCTTCTCCTCCCTTAAAAAGCATTTGTTGCAAACCACATGAGTTCGCAGCAAAATTTTTTCCATATTCATAAATTTTACTTAAATATAGTATAAGCATTATTTGCAAATTCTGTCAATTTATTTTATCTTTTTTGATAACGCCATTTTCTGTTTCTTATAAATAAAACCATAAACAGAAACATTTATTATTTTCCAATGAATACAATTCAAATAAACGGCCTAAATTCTATTGATCAAAGAATTCAGACCGTTATACCGTTTAAATCAATCTTTTAGTTATC
>ENA-OPYX01000318-OPYX01000318.1-human-gut-metagenome-genome-assembly--contig:-NODE-318-length-28878-cov-3.682272_pt1 | contig 28878 bp, 22 predicted proteins | sample MGYA00242639_ERZ504486 | MGnify/ENA primary metagenome ERZ504486 (study PRJEB26092, sample SAMD00036296) | human gut metagenome | host: Homo sapiens | study: EMG produced TPA metagenomics assembly of... | reverse complement strand
AGAGAAGTCCGGATTTTTTGAGAGGTATCGTCTGTTTGAAGAATGCATTCATGCAAAATATCCGGAGATCCGGCTGATCGGTTCTGCAGGACCGGATATCACATCAGAACGTTATGAAAAGGCATGGAAATATTATCATGGCGCAGTAAAAACACAGAAAAATTATGTATATGCAGTAGATGAACATTATTATGTGGAACCGGACTGGTTTTATGCGCATACAGATTTTTACGATGAATATCCAAGAGATGTCAAAGTATTTGCAGGGGAATATGCAGCGCACCCGGGGCACACTGAATTGATGGAACAGAAAAACTGTCTTGGAGGGGCATTAGCAGAGGCTGCATTTTTAACCGGAGTGGAAAGAAATGCAGATGTGGTCGTACTGGCGTCTTATGCACCATTATTTGCCAGACTTGGATTTACACAGTGGGCGCCGGATATGATCTGGTTTGACGGAGAAACATCGTACGCAACGCCGAATTATTATGTGCAAAAGATGTTTTCATGCATGAAAGGGACATCGGTGTTAGATACTCTTGGGGAAGAAAAGAAAACACAGATGGAGCAGGTCTATTATAATCCGGTAAGAGATGATGCGACAGGCGCAGTTTATTGCAAAATCGTGAATGCGTCGGAGAAGGAAAAACAGCTTACCATTTGTGATGAGACTGGAAAACCGTATCAGGTTGAGCGTGTATGGCTGTTGGGCGGAATGGAAAAAGAAGCTTTTAATTCCCTGGAGAAGCCGGATCGGGTGGCAATCCGGGAGATGGAACAGAAAGCCGGGGAAGAAAGAGGGGTAATAACCCTCGAAAAGAACACATTTGCAGTGTTACAGCTGATAGCGCCGGTGCCTGAGATATCTTTATGTTAAGAATAAAACCGCTGGATGGCGAGTACATCGCTGCCCAGCGGTTTTTTGTCAGTCACATTCATTCTGTGTTTCACAGAAATTCTGATAAGGAAAACGGATCAGAATTTTATTTTCGTAAAAAGGAATGGAAGAAAATGTAATGTCTGTTTTTCCGTAAAAGGAGTTGAGACGATGGTAAATATTGTGAAGTCCGACATGATGTCTGCCGTCTGCATCTGTCCCTGAACCATACATGATTTCTTTGGCGTGCTCTATATCTATGCCGGCACCGTTGTCTGTGATGGCGATACTTAAGGTGTCAGGCTCTCTCCAGATGGAAATATCGATCATGGGAGCAATCGGGAAATAGACACTGCTGTCGATGGAAAAACCGTGCTTTAAGGCATTTTCAACCAGAGGCTGTAAAATGGATTTTAAAATCTTCATGGAGAGCAGATCACCGTCAATATTGGTGGTCAGATGGATACTGTGCCGAAAACGGTAATTCATGATATTGACGTAGGCTTTGACCTGGTCGACCTCCTGGCTGATCAGATGCTGGCTGTTTCCGTAAGATAAGCTGATGCGGAGGTAGCCGCCGAGGTTTGACAGCATCGAGGAGGCAGTATCATTATGATGATTGTAGATTTCCATATTAATACATTCCAGTGTATTGTAAAGAAAATGTGGATTGATCTGCTCGGAGAGCAGCCGCAGTTCCATCTGGAAATTCTCCCGTTCATCCTGTTTGATCTGCCGGAACTGCTGCTGGATTGTCTGATACATGGAATCGATGGAGCGGCTTAACTGACCGATCTCGTCGGCAGGAGGGATTCCGTCAGCCGGTTTTTTCATAGGTCCCTATTTCAATCTCCTGTACGGACTGCATCAGGAGTTTCAGCGGTTTTGTGACAAAAACGTGTCACAAAAAACAGCAGGAACGGAATCAGTAAAAACATGACCAGAGCGATCGATAAGAGCATAAGGTCAAGGCTGCGGATCCTGGTATAAACCGCATATTCCGGCAGGATATTTGCCAGATACAGGTCGCTGTTTGCAATCGGCACGAGAAGGATATAGCGGTCACCGGTGTGCAGTAATTTATTGCCGGTACCGGACAGATAGCGGATGCCGCGCTGGATGGCTGTGTCCGTGGCGATGGCATAATTGTCATCCGCAGAGGACAGGCTGATGGGAGTACCGGAGCCGTCGGTAAGGTAGAGCAGGACATCCGAGGTGCTTCCGTTGTAATAAAGAGCCAGATAATCCTGGATATGCTGTGCATTCAGGAAAAAATATAAAACAGCATCACAGTTTTCGTAGGAGTCAGCTAACAATACCATCCGCTCACTCGGATTGACGGTAAGAAGGTAAGTAATGACAACCATGTCCGACTGGCCGCGGAAAGGACTTTGTGTGGCAGGATGAATGCAGATGGAGGGGGCGCCGGACAGTGCATATGTGTCCGTCGGCGAAAAGGTGTCATCGCGCAGTCTTGATTTATAGGAGTAGAAAAGCTGGCCTTTGGTGTCGGAAAACATGGCAGTGTGGATCAGTGAGCTGCTGTCCGTATAAAGGGAGAGCTGTGACTGCAGACTCGTATTTAAGTTCATGTACTCTTTGGTGTGTGGTACGGACACATCACACATGAGCTGGTAGGAGTCCGCAGATGCCGTATGGCTGACAAAACGTTTTAAAATATTTTCATATTCCTCGGAAAATGCGTCGGCAGCGTAGGTTGTATCGCGTGTGGCATTCCGCAGGGTTTCGTTTGCCAAATAGTGGCGGAAAAATATTTCTAATGCGATGCCTACGACAAGCAGGATTGCAATAACAGTCAGCATGATATAAAGCCAGATCTTCATGGCTAATTTTGTGGAAAATATAGAGTGTTTCATAAGGAAGTCCTTTCATGGGGAAGTATTTTTGCTGGCGGCATTTAAATATTCGGAGGGCGACATGCCGACGGTATTTTAAATGCGCGGGAAAAGGAGCGGTAATCCTGGTAACCGATCTGGTAAGCGATTTCCGTGATCGAACAGTTTTGTGCACAGATCAGGGATTTTGCGTACTCCATTTTCTCGGACAGGATATAGTCACGGAAGTTCACACCAGAGTGATTCTTAAAATATATGGTAAAGTACGCTTCACTCAGCCCGACAAGTGCTGCGACATCCTTCGCCTTGATATTGCAGTCAAGATGTGACCGGATATACTCCTTTGCCTGACGGATGATCTGGTCATGGCCGTTATGGCTTGCGGTCAGCAGCTCGGAATAATTCAGAAAGAAATCAATGAGCCAGTCCTTAAGTTCAGATACAGATGGGAGGATATTTAAGTCATCAAAGGTAAATTCCGGAAAAGAGACTGGATGACTGGATTTGATGGCGATATCTTTCTGGACGTTGGAAATCAGAAATAAAAACATCCCGAATATGTAGTTTGGTGGTGGCATGCGCACAAAAAACAGCGAATCAAAAAATGCCGAGCAGTAATCTTTGATCCGCGTGGTATCACCGTTTAAAATGGCATCAGCAAGTGGTGCGGAATCGATACTGCGGGGCGATTCCTGGGGCAGCTGGTGGCAGATGATGCCGGAATCAAAGATTTTTTGTGTCTGTTCCGTAAATGCGGTAGGACAGTGCGGAGAGGGCTGCCTGATAAGAGGCAGAGCACTGGCACAGTTCCGGTACAATCGTTCCGACCGCAGCTAAAAAAGAAAGTCCGTTTTTTTTCCGCAGGCCGGTGAGACAGGCTTTGATCCTTGCAAGCAGAAGATCTTCGTTTCCGGCAGAAAGATTGATGATACATACGATCTGCTGTTCCTGATAGAGAAACGCCTCATAAAAAAATGTTTTTAAGACCGGATGGATGGTATGTGTGATGATAGATGCAAAGTCGGTCTCAAAATCGGAGTCAGAGTTTTCCGGTGTCAGTATGACAGCCACGGAGGAATCGGGACCAAGGTTTATATGCAGAAAATTTAAGCGTGCATTTGTCACGTCGGCAGAGGAAATCTCACCCTGCAGAAGCTGTGCAAGAAAATAGGAACGCGAAGATTCCATCAGGCTGCTCAGTTCGTCCGTGCTGATTGTATCGGATGCAGATTTTGCGCGTGTGGCAAGGACATCCTGGTATTCGGCGGAAAGTGCCTGCCTGAATTCCGGGATATTTAAAGGTTTTAAAAAATATCCGTGGACATTGTAGCGGATCGCTTCCTGTGCATAGGAAAAGTCATTATAACCGCTCAGGATCAGAAAGTGAGTGGTAAGTCCGGCATCTCTTGCCCTGCGGATCACTTCCAGTCCGTCCATGCCCGGCATGCGGATATCCATGATCGCAATGTCAGGGCTGGAAGAGAGAAGGAGTGCAAAGGCATCCATGCCGTTCCCGGCAGTTCCAATCAGTTTCAGGGGCAGGTCAGAATCCGAAACAATTTCTTTTAAGCCTCTCAATATGAAGGATTCATCATCTGCGATCATCAGTGTGACATCCATATGTTCGTTCATTGTGTAATCCCCCTTTCATCAATCATATATTGCGCTGCAATTGTAATGATATACAAAAATAAAAAAGTTTTATTAAAATACTTGTATATATTAACATGGAGATATGGAAAGCAAAAGGGGCAGTTTGTATAAGTTTTATGACCGGATATTAGAAAGTGTTACATTGTTCGTGGAAACTGCCGTTGTTCGGAAATGAAAAATCTGGCATGATAGTCACAACAGAAAACACCTGAAACAAAGGAAGGAGAAAACTATGAAAAAGAAAGTGATTAGTGCAATGCTTGCAGCGGCAATGATAATTTCTGTTACAGGCTGCGGAAACAATGGGGGAACAGAAAGTGCGAAAGATACGACCGCTTCAGGAACAGAGACAGCAGTATCGGATACGAAGAAAGACGGTGCAGCGACGATTGAATTCTGGACAAACAACCGTCATGACGAGGCATATATGAATGAGATGATCGATTCTTTCAATGCGAGCCACAGTGATATACAGATCAATTACACGATACTGACAGATGACTGGGCCAATTCCATCCAGCTTGCCTATCAGGGCGGAACGGCACCGGACATTATCAGCATCCAGGCATCCGATAACATGACATTACAGACATATGTGGATGCCGGTATCTTCTATAACATCAAAGACTATATCGCAGGGGACGAAGAATTTCAGAAAGTAACGGAGGCATATGACCATAAATACGAGGGACTTACCTCCTTTGGGGATGATATCTACTGGGTTCCAAACGGTGTCCGTACCGGAACAAGGATTGAGTGGAACAAAGATCTGGTAAATGCTGCCGGGGCAACAGAGATACCGTCAAAATTATCAGATTTCGTGGAGCTTGCCAAAGCAGCTACCAATGATTCCACTTACGGGATCGCATTCACTTCATCCAGTCCGTTTTCAAGATGGTTAGAGGGATGTGGTGAGATGAGCGGCGCAACTCCTGGCGGATATGATTATGCCAATGGCGTATATGATTTTAGCAGCTGGAAAGAGATCGTGGAGGAAGCGGCAAAACTTTATGCAGATGGTTCTGTGCTTCCAGGCTCTGAAAATCAGGGCGTAGATAACAGCCGTGCATTATTTGCACAGGGTGCATTTGCACTCTGGGGAAATGCATCCCAGGAAGCAGGTGTATTTACCGATCAGTTCCCGTGCTCCTTTGACTGGGGTGTAGCAGAACTGCCAACTCTGACCGGTGAAGTCAAAGGCGCGCTGAGCTGCTCACCGAACGGCGGATATGTCATGCTAAGTTCCTGTGAAAATAAAGATGCAGCATGGGAAGTCATCAAATATTTTTCAAGTGAAGATTTCTTAAAGGGATATTTTGAGGGTGGTTACAGCATTCCGTTATCCGGTTATATGAGCAACATTGTCGATACAAGCAATATTGGCAGACTTGCAGATTTTGAACTTCAGGATTACGAGGATGTTTATCCGGCAACACCGGCAGTCAGCGTAGAGGGAGATGACTGGAAGACCGTGTTATGGAATGTAGTACTTGGATATGTCAGTGCAGATGAAGCCATCGAAGATCTGAATACACGCTATAATGCAGCACTTGAGAGCGGACTTTCCAATGGAACATGCAAACGTGTCATTGTTGAGAACTATGATCCGCTTCAGCCGTCAGCAGGAACCGTTACCTATAAAACAGAGTAAAACGCTGTCCGGGTATGGATGCAGGAAAGAAAAGGATGCCTGCATCCATATGGACCCGTTGCCATGGAAGGATAGCGCCATGGAAAGACAGGAGTATATGGATGCAGGCAGCATAAAAATGGAGGGCAGTGTGAAAAGTGGGATTTTTCACACGCAGGAATGGAGGGTCATATGAGTAAAAATAATACGACAGTGATAAAAACAAAAAAGAACCTTAGTTTTGCGGAACGGCTGAAACGCGCAAAAAACAAGGGAGACATTGCGGCAGGTCTTATGCTTTTGCCGGCGGTCATTATGTTACTGGTAGTCTCAGTATACCCGTTTTGCTGGATTTTCCGATATGTATGTTACGAGTACAATGGATTGACGGCGACGTATACCGGAATGCACAATTTTGAGCGTATGCTTACCGATACGACGTTCTGGCAGAGTGTGCTGCACACATTTGAATATGCGGTGCTCAAAATTATATTTATCATTCCGCTGGCACTGATTATGGCAGTTTTTCTGAACCAGAAATTAAGGGGCAGCTCCTTTTTCCGGGGGGTCTATTTTATGCCGACGATCATTTCTACCGCAGTGTCAAGTATGGTATTCGGATTTATCTTTGCGGCGTATAATGGCGTTTTAAACGGCGTGTTAAAGGCGATCGGCGTGATAGGGCAGAATGTTAACTGGTTAGGGGATGCAAAGACCGCCATGTGGTCGGTTCTGATTGTTGCACTCTGGGCAGGTTTTGGTAATTATATGATCTATTTTATCTCAGGAATGTCGAGCATTTCGGAGGACGTATATGAGTCGGCAAAAATCGACGGGGCAAATGGAATCCAGACATTTTTTAAGATCACACTGCCGATGTTAAGCCCGATGTTAAAAATTATTTTAATGCTGGCGATCACCGGGGCATTTAAGGATTATGAGTCAATCATGGTACTTACAAACGGCGGACCGAACAACCGTACACAGGTCATGTTTTTATATATTTACCAGCTTATTTTTGGAAAAGATGTCGGGACAAACCCACAGATCGGTTATGCGACCGTGTTAAGCTTGGTTGCTGCGCTGATCATTGGTATCGTGACAGCTGTTTATATGTATTTTGCAAGAAAACTTGATGAGGTGGTATAAGGAGGTTTTACAGATGAAAATGCGAAAGAAAAATGACACGGCAGTATATTCTACCGGCACAAAGGTCATCCGTTTCCTGGTAGTTCTGCTCATGTCGTTTGTGGCGTTCCTGACGCTGTACCCTATTTTTTATGTAGTGCTGGGGGCGTTTAAGAAGAACCAGGAATTACTTACAGGCGGGATCAATATTTTCCCATCTGAATGGATCGTACAGAATTTTATTGATGCGTGGAATTCTGCAAACTTTGCGGTGTACACAGGAAACAGTATATTCCTTGCTTTAAGTGTCATGATCCTGACCTTAGTTGTCACAAGCATGGCAGGATATGTATTTGCCCGTAAAAATTTCAGGGGCAAGGAACTGATCTATGGTCTGTTTGTGGCATTTATGTTTGTAAATGTAGGATCGGTAACACTGCGTCCACTGTTTGAACTGGCGGTAAAAATCCATATGAATACGTCTCTCTGGAGCGTTGTGTTCATCTCGGCGGGAACTGCACAGGCAACTTATATTTTCCTGATCCGCGGCTATATGAATTCGGTCCCGAAGGAACTCGATGAGGCGGCAAAAATCGATGGATGCACATTTTTCCAGACATTTTATAAGATCATTCTTCCGGTATTAAAGCCGATCCTTGCAACCGTGGCGCTATTGTCTTTCCGCGGAGGCTGGAACGAATATATCCTTCCGCTGGTATTTACAATGACGGATGCCTCAAAGCGTCCCCTGACAGTCGGGGTGACCATGTTAAAGAATGCGGGCGATGGTGCAGCAGCATGGAATATCATGTTTGCCGGGGCGACCATCGCGATCGTTCCGATTCTGGTCATTTACATTTTTGCAAGTAAATATTTTATCAATGGTATGACAGCAGGAGCAGTAAAGGGATAAAAATGGACGAGAGATTAAAAAAATATGTGGATGAAGTGATAGCCCCTAAATTGCAGGGGGATGGCGGTTTTATTGATCTTACCGGAACTGATGGAAATGTTTTACATGTCAGGCTGCAGGGGGAATGTTCGAAGTGTGCGATCGTACCACGCTGTATGAGCTGGATCGAGGAAGAAATAAAAAGAGATCTTGGGATAGACGTCACGGTTTTTGCAGAACGGAAAAAACCGTTTTTCTGGGATACGATTTAAGGAGGAAGAGGCAATGGCATTTGTACAGGTAGTCCGCAGAAGCATGAGACCGGAGGAGTATACGGATCTGCGAGCCGGATGGCTGAAACGGTTTTTATATGAAAGTAAATATGAGATTACAGATATTGAAATTACGGATGCGAGACAGACGGGAGAGAACACTTATGAGTATTATCCGGGTGGTTATCGCAGATTAAAAAAAGGGCGATATTTATTTTACGCCCGACGGAACGGTTTTTTTTAAGGCAAAAGTGACCGTGCCAAAAGAGATGCAGGGAAAAGAGCTGTGGCTTTCCATGTGGACGGCGGCGGAGATCATTGTAAAGGTCAATGGGGTTTATGTGGGCGGCATGGATCCAAACCGTGACCGTGTACTGCTCAGTCCTTACATTGACAGCGGGGAACTCCTGATCGAGATGGAGGGGTACAACCGTTCAAAGCCGGATGATGAGCGAAATCCGGATTCCATGAAATTAAAGGGGTGCAGACAGGAATTTCAGGGATTATATCTTGCAACAGTAAATCAGGATGCACTGAGCCTTTTTTATGATCTGCAGCTTCTTCTGGATGTTTCAAAAAGTACCTATTTTAATGAAGATTACAGAAAATTCTTAAATCAGGAATTAAATAATGCCTTAAACGAGATTGACTTTGAGACACTGAGGGAATGCATCGGACAAAATCAGGAGTCGCCATCCATGGAGCGGGAGAAGTATGAATATGTCAATGAGGGAATCCGCGCGGCATCTGCTTACATAGAGAAACATATCTATGAAAATGATGATTTCCGCGGCAGCGGCAATGTGGCATTAGTAGGGCATTCGCATCTTGATATTGCCTATTACTGGCGCAGGATCCATGCGGTACAGAAGAATGCGCGCACCGTGCTGATTCAGATGCGGCTGATGGACCGGTACCCGGATTTTCATTACACGCATACACAGGCGTATACCTATGAACTTCTGGAAAAATATTACCCGGAACTGTTTGAGGAATTAAAGGAAAAGATCGCGGCGGGCAATTTCGAACCGGTCGGGGCGATGTATATTGAGCCGGACTGCAATATCCCGTCGGCGGAAAGTCTGATCCGCCAGTGTCTGTATGGACAGATGTATTTCCGCAGCCGGTTCGGTAAGACTGTCAATAATGCATGGCTGCCGGATGTTTTTGGAAACAGCTGGATACTGCCGCAGATCTTGAAAAAGAGCGGAGTGGAGTATTTTGTGTCAAATAAAATGTCCACATGGAACGATACCAACCGTTTTCCGCACAATAATTTTATATGGCGCGGGATCGATGGCACAGATGTCTATGCATGTGTTCCTCCAACACACTTTATCACCTGGAATATGCCAAGCCAGATCCAGGAGAACTGGGAGGCATATCAGGATAAGGAGAGCGGCGGACAGACGTTGTCCATGTTTGGATATGGCGATGGGGGCAGCGGTGCTACGGAGGAGATGATCGAACTGATGCACCGGTTTGACAAACTGTCTGTCATGCCAAAGACCGAGCAGACCGGGGGCACAAGTTTTCTGGAAAAGAATTTAAAGGGAAATGAAAATCTTGCTGTGTGGGATGGTGAATTATATCTGGAAATGCACAGGGGGACATTCACAACGAAATCCAACCTGAAACGTGAGAACCGGGAGCTGGAATTTGCCCTGCGCGAGGCAGAACTGTTATTGTCCCTGCGCTGCCTTTCGGGAGAAACTTATCCTGCAGAACAGGTGCGGGATATATATAAGAAGTTTCTGGTCAATCAGTTCCATGATATCCTGCCGGGAAGTCATATCCATCCGGTCTACGAGGATGCGATGGAGGACTATAAAAAAGTGAGGGAATGTGTGGATTCCCTGATTGGAACAGGGGATACCTATTTTAACTCGTTAGGGCAGGAGCGGACGGAAGTTACCTTTGTTGAGATGGAGGATGGACCGGTTCTGCGGAAAGGAAAAAAAGGTGCATTTGTGTGCCCGCAGATGGCACCGTTTGAGACCATGGATGCAGGGCAGATGGAGAAAAAGGCACGGCTTCTGGCAGAAAGACCGGCGGACTGGATTACAGTCAAATATGTAGATGAGCCGTATCGGGTCCGGGTAGAAACCGCGCATGCGAAAATCTGTTTTGCGAAAGACGGGAGCATGGAAAGTTTTTATGACAGGGATCTTGACCGTGAATGGACGGATGGTGCGTTTCACAAACTGCACATTTATCAGGATCTGCCGGGTGTTTATGACGCATGGGATATTCTGCCGAACTACAAAGAGAAAGAGCTTGAGATCACTGTGAAAAAACCGCTTCATCTGGTGGTGGCAGATGGTGCATGTGCATTGTTTGAGGTGGTGCTTGGCACAGAGGCGAGCAGCTGGAAGATGCAGATACGGCTGTTTGCGGACAGCAACGAGATCGAAGTGGAACATCTGGTGGACTGGCATGAGAAACACAAACTTGCGAAGATGGAATTTGGGATGAATCTGGTGTCCAGAGAACTGGTGTGCGATACCAGCGCCGGATTTATACGCAGGGAGACCCATAAGAATACTTCCTGGCAGCAGGCAAGATTTGAGGTGTGTATGCATAAATGGTGCGATATGGCAGAGTCGGACGGCGGAATTGCGATCTTAAACGATGGAAAATATGGTGTCGGGGTCGATGAAAATCATATTACATTAAGTCTGCTGCGCGCGACGATCCGTCCGGATATTACCTCAGATATGGGAAAACATGATTTTTGTTACCGGATCGTTCCACATGCAGGAAACCATCTGGATGCAGGGATCAACCGCAGGGCGTTTGAATTTAATGTACCACTTAAAAAGACTGCCTTGCCGCAGCAGTTCGACGGACGTATCGATGCGGTCATACAGAAGGCAGCAGAGAAAAAAACACTTTATGTGCAGGCGGTAAAGATGAGTGAGGACGAAAAAAATATCATCATCCGTCTGAGTGAACAGGATGGTACAAGAGGAAAACTGGTGCTGCCATTTGCGGTACAGCCGGTAAATCTGCTGGAGGACAGCGAGGGAGAGAGGACAGATGTGATCGTTTATCATCCATTCGAGCTTGTGTCATTTGCCATTCCTGTCCTGCCGGAGTAATGCGTGATGCAGAAAGGAAAATTTCTATGAGACTGGAAAAATATTTTGAAGACCCGGAGATTTTACATGTGGGGACGGAGGAGACGAGATGCTGCTGCGAGCCACAGGATGAAAACGGAGAGAGTCGCAGAAACTGTCTTTCCGGAAACTGGAAATTTCATTATTTTTCCAGTGCGGCAGAAGTGTTTGCAGGCATTGCCGGTGAGGGAAAGGGCGCGGACATAACGGATGTCTGCCGGCATATAAATGAGGGGGGATGGGACAGTATACCGGTTCCATCCTGTTGGCAGGACCATGGATATGACAGCCACCAGTATATCAATGTGCGGTTTCCGATCCCGTTCGATCCGCCCTATGTCCCGGATGAAAATCCGTGCGGGCTGTACGAAACAGAATTTTTGAGAGAGTCACAGACACAGTCGCGCAGTTATCTTTATTTTGAGGGTGTGGATTCCTGCTTTTATGTGTGGGTAAACGGAACATTTGCAGGTTACAGTCAGGTTTCCCATTCGCCGAGTGAATTTGAAGTGACAGAGCTGCTGGCCGACGGCACAAACCGTCTGGATGTTCTCGTGTTAAAATGGTGTGACGGTACATATCTGGAAGATCAGGATAAGTTCCGGATGTCCGGTATTTTCCGGGATGTCTGGCTGATCGAACGCCCATGTGACTTTGTGCGTGATTACACAGTGACGACCGGGATTCACGTTTTGGGGGAAGATCAGGTAACACCGCAGAGCGCGGAGGTCTGTCTTTCCCTTTCCCGCTCGACGGGCGGCAGCAGGCGGGAGCTTTTCGTGCGTGCCATACTAAGAGATGCTTCCGGCAGCGTGGAAGCAGAGGGGCAGACAACACTGGTGTCGAATGGAAGTGAGGCAAAGCTTGTGTTTCCGGTAAAACATCCCAGGTTATGGAGCGCGGAGACGCCGTATCTGTATACGCTTGAGATTCGGACGGAAAACGAAATCCTGCATCAGAATGTGGGCATACGGGAAATCCACATTGAGTCATCCGTAGTGAAACTAAATGGGAGACCGATCAAGATACGCGGTGTGAACCGCCATGACAGCAATGCAAAGACAGGCTATACCATAAGCAGGGAACAGTTGGAGGAAGACCTCAAATTGATGAAAGCGCATAATATTAATGCGATCCGCACCAGCCATTATCCCAATGCACCGTGGTTTCCGGAGTACTGTGACAGATACGGTTTTTATGTGATCGCAGAGGCGGATATTGAGATGCACGGAGTAACTTCTTTTTATGGGGGCTCTTCAAAAAAGACTTTTTGTACGCTGGCAATGGATCCGATGTTTGATAAGGCAGTAATAGACCGCGTGGAGCGCTGTGTAAAGCGGGATAAAAATGCACCCTGTATCCTGATCTGGTCGCTTGGGAACGAGTCCGGTTACGGAAATTCGTTTGAGAAAGCAGGACGTTGGGTCAAGGCATATGACCCGACACGCCTGACACATTACGAGGGGGCGGTTTATGAAGCAGAAGGTCACGTAAACGACACATCCATGATCGATCTTTACAGCAGAATGTACCCGCATGTGGAATGGATTGATGAGTATTTTGCAGATCCGGGAAACAAAAAGCCTTATTTTATGTGTGAGTTTGTCCATGCAATGGGAAATGGACCGGGCGGTATCCGCGCCTATATGGACCGAATGTACCGTTATGAGGGATTTTTAGGGGGCTGTGTCTGGGAATGGTGCGATCATGCCATTTATGACGGTGTGGCAGAGAACGGAAAAGAGCGCTATCTGTATGGGGGCGATCACGGGGAACGCTTTCACGACGGCAATTTCTGTGTCGATGGGCTGCTCTATCCAGACCGTACACCGCACACGGGACTTCGGGAATGGAAAAATGCGATCTGTCCGGTTTTTGTCACAGAGATCGATGCAGCCAATGGTATGTTCCTGGTGGAAAACAGGTTTGATTTTCTTGAGGCATCCGGCGAGGCAGAGCTGTGTTATGAGATCAAAGCGGGGGGAAGTGCACAGGACGAAACAGTCATTCTTGCAGATGGAACAAAAGAGTTGCCACATCTGCTGCCGCATGAGAAAGCAGCCTTGACGATCCCGGTGCCAAAGCTGCCGGAAAACATGGATGTGTATGTAAAACTGACGTTTATCCGGAAAAAAGCGGTGGAATATGCAGCGTGCAGCAGTACGTTTGGATTTGCACAGTTTGCATGCAGGAGCGGAAAGTATCGGTTTTGCAGAGGGAAAACAGAGCGGAACATGAGGTCGTACTTGTGGAGGAGCCGGAGAAATGGATCGTATTATGCGGTACACTTCGTGTTGCCTTTGGGAAGAAGACCGGAGCGCCGACCGGCATTTTCAAAGATGGAAAATCTATTCTATGGGGACATGCGGGATATCAGATTTACCGTGCACCCACAGACAATGACATCCAGATCAAGGAGAAGTGGAAAGAGGCAGGCTACGATGCGGCAATGACCAAAGTATATCATTCCGATGCATTCTGTCTGGACGGGGAGGCACATTATGTGGCAGATATAGGGATTGCAGCCATATACCGTCAGCCGGCAGTGCACCTTCATGCCGACTGGTGTGTGAACCGCTGGGGCAGGGTCATAGTAACGCTTGATGCGCACAAAGATATGGCGATGCCGCCGCTGCCACGGCTTGGGATCATGCTGCCGGTTGAGCGCTCTATGCGTCATGTTACTTATTACGGCTATGGACCGGATGAAAGCTATATTGATAAAAGGGAACACTGTTATGTCGATATGTTTCAGGCAGAGGTAGAAGACCTGCATGAAAATTATATCAGACCACAGGAGAATGGAAGCCATTATCACTGCCGATATGTCTCACTTGAAAATGAAAAATACCGTCTGCTTGCGGAGGCAGATAATTATCTGGATTTTAACGTTTCGGATTACACGGTGGAAGAACTGGCAGGAAAAAGGCATAATTTTGAACTGGAACCGGCGTCTGGTTCCTTACTGTCGCTGGATGCGCGGATGATGGGCATTGGAAGTAATTCCTGTGGACCGGATCTGCCGGAAGAGTTTTTGCGCGATGAGGCGCATACCGTGTGGAAGGTACAATTACAGATAGAAGAACTGTAAAAATTATAATACATAAAACGGGTAGGATAGAGAAACTACAATTTCATGTCAGACTGAAAGTCAAATGACCTGAAATTCTCATATTTTATTGTGCAATTTGACGATAAACTGTGAAAAAAGTCTCTGTAATATCCGTTTTTTTCCATGAAATGAAAATTAATGAGAAAAAATATCAATAATGTTATTGACATCTAATAAACGTTAGAATATACTAACCAACGTAAGAAATGAAAATCATTATCAATACAGTAGGAGAAAAGAGGAAGAAATGATGCCGCTTACTATGTTAAACACAGGAGAACCGAGTACGATTAAAAAAAGTCGGTGGAAAAGAAGAAACCAGAAGATTTTTAGAGAATCTTGGCTTTGTTCCAGGCGGAGAAGTTACAGTCGTATCAGAGATCGACGGTAATATGATCGTTAACATCAAGGATTCAAGAGTTGCGATCGGAAAAGACATGGCGAATAAAATTATGGTATAAAACTGTTGCAACAGCGCAGTTTCATGATACAAAAATGAAAAGGAGCGAAACGATGAAGACGTTGAAAGAAGTAGCCTGCGGCAGTACCGTAAAGGTCAAAAAACTGACTGGCGAGGGCCCGGTCAAGAGAAGAATCATGGACATGGGCATCACAAAGGGTGTGGATATCTATGTAAGAAAAGTAGCACCGCTTGGTGATCCGATCGAAGTAACTGTAAGAGGATATGAATTATCCTTAAGAAAAGCAGATGCTGAGATGATCGAGGTAGAGTAATTTTTTTGGCCCTGACGTTAGCAAATGCTAACAAAAGGCAGAAAAGACAAACTAAAGCAAGCTATAGCAAACGAAAGCAAGCAGTAGCAAACAAAAGCAAGTTGCAGCAAACTAAAAATAAAAGGAGAAAAGTTATGGCAGTAAAAATTGCACTCGCAGGTAACCCAAACTGCGGAAAAACAACTTTATTTAATGCTTTGACTGGCTCTAACCAATTCGTAGGTAACTGGCCTGGAGTAACAGTAGAAAAAAAAGAAGGTAAATTAAAGGGACATAAGGATGTTGTCATCATGGACTTACCGGGTATTTATTCCTTATCTCCATATACACTTGAGGAGGTTGTTGCCCGTAATTATCTGATCGGCGACAGACCGGACGCCATCTTAAATATCGTAGATGGTACAAACATCGAGCGTAACCTTTACCTGTCCACACAGTTGATGGAACTTGGCATTCCGGTTATTATGGCAATCAACATGATGGATCTTGTTGAGAAGAACGGTGACAAGATACATATTGACAAATTAAGCAAAAAGCTTGGGTGTGAAGTCGTTGAGATTTCTGCATTAAAGGGAACCGGTATCCAGAAAGCAGCTGAAAAGGCAGTTGCACTTGCACAGCAGAAGAAGAACATGGTTCCGGTACATGAGTTCTCTAAAGATGCAGAAGATGTGATCACAGAGGTTGAGAACAAACTGAGCGGTATTGTTTCAGAGGATCAGAAACGTTTCTTTGCGATCAAGTTATTAGAGAAAGATGACAAGATCAAAGAGCAGATGAAATCTGTTCCGGATGTATCATATGAGATCAAGGAAATGGAAGATAAGTTTGATGATGATACTGAGAGTATTATTACAAACGAGCGTTATGTATACATTTCATCCATCATTGGCGAATGTGTTTCAAAGAGCAGCAAAGAGAAACTTACAACTTCCGATAAGATCGACCGTATCGTGACAAACCGCTGGCTTGCAATCCCGATCTTTGCAGTTGTAATGTTTTTGGTATATTATGTATCTGTAACAACGATTGGTTCTATCTTAACAGACTGGACAAATGATACGCTGTTTGGTGAATGGATCATCCCTGGTGCACAGAATTTATTTGAAAACATCGGATGTGCTGACTGGCTGACAGGTCTGATCGTAGATGGTGTGATCTCCGGTGTAGGTGCAGTACTTGGTTTCGTACCGCAGATGTTAGTACTGTTCCTGTTCCTTGCATTCTTAGAGTCCTGTGGTTACATGGCACGTGTCGCATTCATCATGGATCGTGTATTCCGCAAATTCGGACTTTCAGGAAAATCATTCATTCCGATGCTGATCGGTAGTGGATGTGGTGTTCCTGGTGTTATGGCATCAAGAACAATTGAGAGCGACCGTGACCGTAAAATGACGATCATGACAACAACCTTTATTCCTTGTGGAGCAAAACTCCCAATTATCGCTTTGATCGCAGGTGCTTTCTTCGACAATGCAGGATGGGTTGCATGGAGCGCATACTTCGTGGGTGTGGCAGCAATCGTATGCTCCGGTATTATTTTAAAGAAAACAAAAATGTTCGCTGGCGATCCGGCACCATTCGTTATGGAGCTTCCGGCATATCACTGGCCGACAGTTGGCAACGTATTAAGAAGTATGTGGGAGCGTGGCTGGTCTTTCATCAAAAAAGCTGGTACGATCATCACGTTATCAACCATCATCTTATGGTTCTTGATGAATTTCGGATGGACAGATGCAGGCTTTGGTATGTTAAGTTTCGATGGACTTGAGGGTGCTGCTCTTGAGGCTGCCCAGGCAGAATGTATCCTTGCAAAGATCGGTTCTGCAATCGGCTGGATCTTTACTCCGCTTGGATGGACACAGAGTGGTAACGGCTGGAAGATGGCAGTTGCAGCAATCAGCGGTCTGATCGCAAAAGAGAACGTCGTAGCAACATTCGGTATGTTATTTGGTTTCGCAGAAGTTGCAGAAGATGGTACTGAATTCTGGGGCAACCTTGCCGCTGTTATGACTCCGGTAGCTGCATACGGCTATCTGGTATTCAACCTCTTATGCGCACCTTGCTTCGCTGCAATGGGAGCTATCAAGAGAGAGATGAACAATACAAAATGGTTCTGGTTTGCAATCGGATATCAGTGTGGTTTAGCATATGTAGTATCCTTATGTATCTACCAGATCGGTACATTGATCACAACCGGTACATTCGGTATTGGAACTGTTGTTGCTTTCGTACTTGTAATCGGTCTTTTATATCTGTTATTCAGACCTTACAAAGAGAGCAATACATTAAAAGTAAATGTAAAAGGCATGGCAGGCGCAAGATAAGCACTGCTTCTAAGGTGGCTGCCGTGTGTTGACACGGCAGCCATATTTATAACAAGGAGGATTATCTTATGGGAACAGTTGTAACGGGAGCAGTCGTTGTAGTAATTGTGGGACTTATCATTCGCAGCATGGTTCGCGATAAGAAAAACGGAAAATCCCTTCAGTGCGGAGGCGATTGTGGGAAGTGCGGAGGGCACTGTCATTAATATAGGAGGAGACCATGACGGCAGGAGTAAACAGTCAGAAAAAGAAAAATCATGAAACGGCAAATTACCACAGAACCCAGATGCAGAAAGAAATTGTCATTCAAAGATTGAGAGAACAGGGTTGTCGTATTACCAAGCAGCGTCTGATGCTGCTGGACGTGATTCTCAATGAAGATTGTTCTTGCTGCAAGGAAATCTATTACAGAGCAGCAGAAGTTGATCCGGGAATCGGGGCGGCAACTGTTTATCGCATGGTCAATTTATTAGAAGAAATCGGGGCTATCAGTAGAAAAAATATGTATCGTATCGCATGTGGGGCGGTATGTGACAGAGAAAAGGCATGTACGATCGAACTTGATGATGATACCATAAAGGAATTATCGGCAAAAAGCTGGAATGCGGTAGTGCTTGCAGGTTTGAAAGCATGTGGTTATATCGATAAACAAAGAATTAAAAGCGTCGTAGTACAGTCCTGCGACTGTGAGGAAGCGGGCTGACAGATCAGAAAAACATTGCAGAAATTAAAGCAGTGTGGATGAAAAAATCATATGTAGTAATATGACAAAGCGGTGTGGAGCAGGGATGTTTCATGTGCAGAAATGGAGAAATTCATGTTTAAGATTACAGTGGATGTAGATGGAATGCAGTGTGGGATGTGTGAAAATCATGTGAATGAAGCGGTTCGCGGCGCATTTCCGGTCAAAAAAGTATCTTCCTCTCACAGTAAAAAACAGACCGTGATCATCACGGAGCAGGATATTGATGAGCAGGAATTAAAGGCTGTCATTGACGGAACAGGATATGAGTCAGGTGCAGTCAAAAAAGAACCATATGAGAAAAAAGGACTGTTTGGATTTTTGAAATAACAGAAGAAAACAGCCATTGTATAGAAAATAAAAAAATGTGGGAATCCCAGATATGGGATTCCTTTTTTTCATAGGAAATTACGTCTTATAAATTAAAAAGTACATAAAAATATCCGGTAATTTTCTGATATATTGAAAATTTTTTTGACCATAGTATATCTGCAAAAGGTACAGGTCATGAATCTGTTATTTTAAGGACATATTTTGTATAACTATTTTCAGATAACCTTTATAGTTAAGGTATCATAGCAATAGAAAACAGGAATGAAATAGTATAATTATGGAGGGGCAGTATGAAATACGGATATTTTGATGAAAGTAAAAAAGAATATGTGATCACAAGACCGGATACACCGGCACCATGGGTCAACTATCTTGGTTCGCCGGAGTATGGAGCAATTATATCCAATAATGCAGGGGGATATAGTTTTGCAAAATCAGGAGCAAACGGAAGAATTTTAAGGTATGTCTTTAACCAGTTTGATGAACCGGGCAGATATATTTATATTAGGGATAATGAAAACAGAGATTACTGGTCTGCATCATGGCAGCCGGTTGGAAAAAGTTTAGATACTTATAAGAGCGAGTGCCATCATGGCACTGCATATACAAAGATGAAAGCTGTGTATGACGGTATCAGTTCAGAAGTGCGGTACTATGTTCCGTTAGATCAGTCATATGAAGTGTGGAATCTTGGCATTACAAACGATTCTGACCGGGAAAGGGAGCTGACCGTGACCGGTTATGCGGAATTTACGAATAACAGTAATTATGAGCAGGATCAGGTAAATCTCCAATATTCACAGTTTATCACAAGGACAGTTTTCTGTGAAAACCGCATCCGCCAGATGATCCATGCAAATCTTGATAAGATTGAAAATGGAAAAGAAATTGACCATAAGACCGTGATCAACCGGTTTTTCGGACTTGCTGGGGCAAAAGCTGATTCCTGGTGTGGAGAAAAAGAAGAATTCCTTGGCAGATATCATGGATATGGAAATCCCAAAGGGGTAGAAGACGGCGTTTTAAATAACAGGGGAAATTATAATGAAAACGGCTGCGGAGCCATTTCCACCGTACTTCATCTGAAACCTGGAGAAACCAGGGAAATCGCGTTTCTTGTGGGAATGAAAGAAGACGATGAGGCGGCTGAAATTGTAGCAGGATATGAGAACACAGAGGAAGTATGTAAAAAAGAACTGGAAGAACTGACGGCATACTGGCATGGAAAACTTTCCCATTTCCAGGTAAAGACACCGAGCAAGGAATTTGACACTATGATCAATACCTGGAATGCATATAACTGCTTTATGACATTTATCTGGTCAAGAGCGGCATCTTTTACTTATTGCGGTTTAAGAAACGGATATGGTTACCGCGATACGGTACAGGATATTCAGGGTGTGATTCATCTGGCACCGGAAATGGCAGTAGATAAAATCCGTTTTATGCTCTCCGCACAGGTGGATAACGGAGGAGGACTTCCGCTGGTTAAATTTACACACAATCCAGGACATGAAGATACACCGGACGATGCTTCTTATGTACAGGAAACAGGACATCCGGCTTACCGGGCAGATGATGCACTCTGGCTGTTCCCGACAGTATACAAATATGTATCAGAAACGGGCGATACTGCATTTATGGATGAGGTAATTCCATTTGCAAATAAAGATGAAGGAACGGTTTATGAACATTTGAAACGTGCGATAGATTTTTCCATGAACCATCTAGGAAAGCACAGCATGCCAGCCGGACTCTATGCAGACTGGAATGACTGTTTAAGACTTGGAAAAGATGGAGAGTCAACGTTTGTTGCATTTCAGTTTTATTATGCAATGACAATTTTACGCATTTTTGCAGAACATAAAAAGGATACGGAATACATTGCATTTCTGGATGAAAACCAGAAAAAGCTAGGAAATCTGATCCAGGAACTCTGCTGGGATGAAGACAGATTTATCCGTGGATTTACGGAGCGTGGAGAGACGATTGGAAAACGTACTGATCCGGAAGCAAATATGTGGTTAAACCCTCAGAGCTGGGCGGTGATCAGCGGACTTGCAGATGAGAAACAGGCAGACTGTGCATTACAGCAGGTTTATGACAGGTTAAACACGGAATATGGAGCAATCTTAATGGATCCTCCATACCATGAACATGCATTTGACGGGGCTCTTGCAGTTATTTACAATGCCGGAACAAAAGAAAATGCCGGTATTTTTTCGCAGTCGCAGGGCTGGATCATTTTAGCGGAAGCATTAAGAGGACATGGGGAGAGGGCATTTACTTATTTTATGGAGAACGCTCCGGCAGCGCAGAATGACAAGGCAGAGATCCGCAGATTAGAGCCATACTGTTATGGGCAGTTTACGGAAGGGAAAGACAGTCCGAATTTTGGACGATCCCATGTACACTGGCTGACTGGGACAGCATCAACGGTTATGGTGGGCTGTGTGGAGGGAATCCTTGGCATGCGTCCTGACCTTTATGGACTTCGCATTGCACCGTCGATTCCGAAAGAATGGGAGATGTTTGAGATAGATAAAGATTTCAGGGGATGTCATCTGCATATTACCGTAAAAAATCCGGGACATGCCGAGAGCGGCTGCAAAAAACTTTTCGTGAATGGACAGGAGATGAAAGATAATTATATTCCGCAGACTGTGCTTACTGATGAGACAGACATAGAACTGATTATGTCGTAAAAAAAATGTCATGTAAAGAAGGGAGAGTCTTATGAACAAGATAGAATTTACAGATAAAAATGGAACCTTCCGTATCCATAATCCGGAAAATTACAGCGGGCTGTATCTTCCGCTGGCAGGTGAAACAGGGTTAAAATCCAGTATCACGCCAAATCTCGGAGGAGACAGCAAGACAGATCAGAATCATTTTCTGTTAGAACCTGTCAGTATTGAAAATTTACATAATAACCGCAATACGAGAAATTTTTGGTGTCGTATTGAAAATAAGGGCAGCTGGTCCGTCTGTGGTTCTTCGGCAAAGCAGGAAGCGGCAAAATTTACAAAGGATCAGGATGAAAGCATATTAGAAGCTGGTTTTATGTGGCAGAAACTGACGAGAATATCCAGAGAATATGAAATGAAAGCAGAAACCACTTCCTTTGTTACGATAGATGGGACAATGGAAGTAATGATGACAGAACTGACCAATACAGCGGATCAGGAACAGAAGATTACACCGGTTGCTGTGATTCCGCTTTATGGACGGAGTGCAGACAATATCAGGGATCATCGTCATGTGACGTCGCTACTGCACAGAATTGAAACAAAAACGTATGGCGTGGAGGTGTGCCCGGTGCTTTCCTTTGATGAGAGGGGCCATCAGAAAAATCAGACGGTCTATTTTGTATATGGATCTACAGGAGAGGGAGAGGCGCCGGAAAAATTCTATCCGACAACGGAAATGTTTATCGGGGAAGGGGGAAGTTACCTGAATCCCGAAGCGGTAAGAATTGATAAGGACGGTGTTCTGGCAGGAACAAAACTGCAGGGAAAAGAGGCAGCAGGTGGAATGCGTTTCGCACCGGTTACCTTAAAACCACAGGAGACAGTCACGTATCTGGTACTTGCAGGGGTTTCCGGGGAAAAACAGAATATTGAGAAAATGACATCTGCTTACCGTACGAAAAAACAGATCGAGAAGGCATTTGAAGCCGTAAAAAAACACTGGACGGACAAAGTAAATGTTGATTTTTCAACGGGTGATACAAACATTGATAATTATTTAAAATGGATCTGTTTTCAGCCGGTTCTGCGCCGCATTTATGGCTGTTCATTTTTACCATATCATGATTATGGCAAAGGAGGACGTGGCTGGAGAGATCTCTGGCAGGACTGTCTTGCTCTGCTGATCATGGAGCCGTCAGTAGTACGCCAGATGATCGTTGACAATTATGGCGGTGTAAGGATGGATGGAACGAACGCAACGATCATTGGCAGCAGACAGGGAGAATTTATTGCAGACCGCAATAACATTACACGCGTATGGATGGATCATGCATTCTGGCCGTTCGTGACGACAAAATTATATCTGGATCAGACAGGAGATCTTGATATTTTGCTGGAGAAGGTTACCTATTTCAAAGATCTGCAGACAAAAAGAGGTACTGCACATGATAATAACTGGGATCATGCATATGGAAATAAACAGCGCACAGCAGGTGGAAATATTTATTTTGGAACAATTTTAGAACATATTTTACTGCAGAATCTATGTGCTTTTTATGATGTTGGAGAGCATAATGAGATGAGACTGCACGGTGCGGACTGGAATGATGCACTTGACATGGCATGGGAAAAAGGCGAGAGTGTGGCATTTACGTGTGCATATGCTGGAAATTTAAAAGATATTGCAGATTGTCTGAAGCATATGGAAGAGAAAACCGGGATCAGTAAAATTGAAATGGCAGAAGAGATGAAATGTCTGCTTGCGGAAGGAACAGAATTATATGAAAGTCCGGACAGAAAGCAGAAACTGCTGGACGAATATACCAGCCTCTGCGAACATAATGTAAAAGGAGGCATGATCCTGGTTTCCACAGAACAGATACGAAAGAATCTGGTGGAGAAGGCAGAGTGGCTGATGCAGCATATCAGAGAGAAAGAATGGATCAGTGTCGGGGATGATATGGGCTGGTTTAACGGGTATTACGACAATCATGGAAATGCGGTTGAGTACAGTAAAAAGGATGAAGTCCGCATGATGCTGACAGGACAGGTGTTCGCAGTCATGAGCAAAACTGCGGGAGAGGAACAGGTAAAAGAAATCTGCAGGAGTGCAGACAAATTTCTGTTTGATCAGAAAGCCGGTGGATATCGTCTGAATACAGATTTTAAAGAGGAGAAATTTGATCTCGGAAGAATGTTTGGATTTGCCTATGGGGAAAAAGAAAATGGTGCAGTGTTTTCCCATATGACAGTCATGTATGCGAATGCACTGTATCAGAGAGGATTTATCCGGGAGGGACATAAAGTTCTGCAGACACTTTTAGAAGCCGCAATGAATTTTGAAAACAGTAAAATGTACCCGGGACTGCCGGAGTATTTTGATAATGAAGGCAGAGGACTTTATGCATATCTGACAGGTGCTGCGAGCTGGTATATGCTGACAATGATCACGGAGGTATTTGGTGTAAAAGGAGATCTTGGAGATCTGGTAATCGCACCATTCCTGTTGCCGGAACAGTTTGATGAAAATGGTAATGCGGGATTAAAGCTGGAATTTGCCGGAAGAAAATTCGAGATTATAATACATAATCCGGAAAAGAAGGACTTAAAGGCAGAGCAGATCAGACGGGCAGTGTGCGATGAGAAAGTTGTTTTGGAACCGCAGCCGGAATATGGCGTACGGTTGAGGAAAAGTGTGATAGAAGCACTTGAACCGAAAAAATGTCACAGAATTGATGTGATTTTTCATGAGTGACATGTAAAAATAAATGATATGGTGAGAGAGAAGCAGCATGCAGATTTTGTATGCTGCTTCTTTTAGGAAACATGTATTACCACATGGATTTATAATATTTATCCCGGTATTTTTTGGGCGTCAGTCCGGTATAGTTTTCAAAAATCTGAATGAAATGACTCTGTGAGGAGAAAGAAAGATAGTTTGCGATGTCGACGATCGGTTTGTCAGAATACCGCAGCAGATGAGTTGCCTTTTCAATCTTTTTTTCACGGATATAATCGCTGATGGATATGCCGAGGTTCTGTTTGAAAACGCGCGAGAGATAACTTTCAGACAGACCGGTATATTCAGCTAAAGTGGTTATGGTAATGCGTTCTTTGATGTGTGTATAGATGTAATCCACACATTGCATGACCGGTTTCGAGAGTATAGAACTTTTTTTGCTGTAAAATCATTTTTCCGGTAAAATCTTTTACCATTTCATGATGCAGATCTGCCACCTGCCGGACGGTGGTACACGAATCCATCCTTAAAATATAAAAATCACTCAGGCGGTAAGCCTGCTCCGGCTCTAATCCGCCATCAATACAATAGCGCGTGATCATAGCGGTAGTGACAACAAAATGATATTTAATATTTGTAAGCGGATTACGGGAAAGGACACCGGTACCCTTTAAGTCGATGAAGGCATCTTCCTTACAGTTTCGTATCACAGAATCCATGTCACCGGTTTTGACAGCATTGTAAAAAGAATATTCAACAGTCGGGGAACGGTGCAGCATCTCGTATTCACTGTTGGCTAATTCTGTGTGATACCATTCTTTTGAAAGTTCCATAGCATTACTCCTGTTTTTATTTTCGCATTATTATGTCATGAATCTGATATTTTTTCAAGTGATTTAATATAATGCAGAGCTGAAATCCGGTAATATATCACTTGTAAACGAGACAGGAACACAAAAGATAAAGTGTTCCAAAGGTGCTTATAAAAAGGGAGGAAAAGTAAATGAAACGAAGAATCGTAAGTATGATGCTTGTGGCAGCAATGGGGACAGCTTTATTGGCAGGCTGTGGAGGAAATACAGCAAACAGCAGCACAGCAGAGAAATCCAATGACACAGCAAAAGAAGACACTGCGCCGGTAACAGAGACAGCAGGTACAGACGCAGAGACAGGTACTTCTGATGAGGGAAAAGTATTGAATATCTACTGCTGGAATGAGGAGTTCAAGAGTCGTCTGACAGATCATTATCCTGGATATACAGAGGTAGATGCAACCACAGGTACGATCGGTGATGTAACAGTAAAATGGAACATTACCCCGAGTGATGATATGGCATATCAGAATAACCTGGATGCAGCCTTATTAAAGCAGTCTGATGCAGCAGATGATGATAAAATTGATATCTTCCTGGTAGAAGCTGATTATGCATTGAAATATGTTGATACCGACTACACAATGGCAGTGACAGACCTTGGTATTACCGATGAAGATCTTTCTAAACAGTATCAGTACACCAAAGATGTTGTTACAAATTCTGATGGTGTATTAAAAGGTCTTTCATGGCAGGGCTGTCCTGGCGTATTATTCTATAACAGAGATGCAGCAAAAGAAGTTTTAGGTTCTGATGATCCGGCTGAGGTTCAGAATTATGTAAAAGACTGGGATACATTTAATGATACAGCAAAGAAGATGAAAGATGCAGGTTATAGCATCACATCTTCTGTAAATGATACTTACCGTGTATATTCCAATAATGTTTCTTCCAAATGGGTTGTAGATGGCAAGATCAATATTGATGATAATATTATGAAATGGGTGGATGATTCCAAAGAGCTTGTTGATGCGGGAGAAACAGGAACATATGATATGTGGAGCGATGACTGGAAGAAAGGCTTCTATCCGGAAGGAAATGTATTCTGCTACTTTGGACCTGCATGGTTAGTAAACTTCTCAATGGCGGCAGATACCGAAGGCAGTATCGGTTACAACGGCGGCTGGGGTGCAACCGAAGGACCACAGGGCTTTTTCTGGGGTGGTACATGGATCTGTGCAGCAACAGGAACGGATAACCAGAGTCTTGTAAAAGATATCTTGCTTCAGATGACAACCAATGATGATGTTATGAGAGAGATCATCGAGAAAGATGATGACTTTGTAAACAACCAGGATGTAATCGTTGAGATGGCAGACAGCTCTTACGCAAGTAAAATCTTAGGCGGACAGAATCCACTTGGTATTTATAATGAGGGTGTATCCAAACTTGATTTAAGTAATCTTTCTTCATACGATCAGGGATGCAACGAAGAATTTCAGCATGCAATGAAGAACTATTTTGAAGGAAGTGCAACGAAAGAAGAGGCATTAGACTTGTTTTACAAATCAGTTTTAGAGAAATATCCGGAATTAACATATTAAGAAGATGAATGATCTAAAAATAACAATGGAAAGCACGCTCTGCGGATATTCTGTTGTTATGAATGAAAAGCTGCGCCTGCCGGAATGCAATAAGGAAGGCAGGTGCGGTTTATTCAGGTTAAAATGCCAAGCGCAGAGCTGACAGCATGTTTACACAGGATAAAGGTGAAGGATGCTGTGAGCTCTGTGGATGAAAATAATACACTCTGAAAAAGGAGGTCAGATTATCATGAAAAAAAGTAGTGGAAAGGTAGTAAGGTACAATAAATGGGGGTATATCTTTTTGATTCCATTTATTGTAGTATACGTTATTTTTCAGCTGATCCCATTAGTCAGCACTATTTACAACAGTTTCTTTGAAAACTATATGTCAGGACTGACACAGGTCGGACCAAAGTTTGTCGGACTTGCAAACTATCAAAAACTCTTTTCTGATGGAGATATCTGGGTTTATACAAAAAATACTATGGTATTATGGATCATGTGTTTCGTGCCGCAGATCATTTTATCACTGGTACTTGGCGCCTGGTTCTCCGATGTACGTCTTAAATTAAAAGGAACCCGTTTCTTTAAAACAGTTGTATATCTGCCGAATCTGATCATGGCATCTGCATTTTCCATGTTGTTCTTTACGTTGTTCTCTGATGGAGGACCCATCAACTCAATGCTGATGCAGATTGGATTGGTTGATACACCGTATAAATTTTTATCGAATGTAGGAAGTGCAAGAGGGTTGATCGCATTGATGAACTGTCTGATGTGGTTTGGTAATACGACGATCCTTCTGATGGCAGGCATGATGGGTATCGATACCTCTCTGTTTGAGGCAGCAGAGGTCGATGGGGCAACTTCTTCGCAGGTATTCTGGCAGATCACACTGCCGCTGTTACGCCCAATCCTTGTATATGTGGTTATCACATCTCTGATCGGTGGTTTACAGTTATTTGATGTGCCACAGATCTTAACCAATGGAACCGGTGACCCGATGCGTTCTACCATGACGCTGATCATGTTCTTAAATAAACATCTCTATAGTAAGAACTATGGTATGGCTGGTGCACTGTCAGTTGTTCTGTTTATCATTACAGGTATCTTAAGCCTGGTAGTATTTAAGATAACCGGCAATGATAAGAGGAAGGGGTGAAAAGTATGAATGAGAACCGTAATTTAAAAAAAGGTGTAGGAATTCATGCAAGAAGATTTATTGCATATGTTGTATTAGCGATTGTCTCTGTTTTGTGTTTATTCTGGTTTTATGTGCTGTTTATCAATGCGACCAGATCAAACGGTGAGTTGCAGTCAGGTTTTACATTGATTCCGAGCAGCCATCTTTGGGAAAACTGGAAAAACTTAAGGAATGGAACACTTCCGGTGTGGAACGGTATGATCAACAGTCTGATCGTTTCCTCCCTTAGTGCAGTACTCAGTGTATATTTTTCGACGATGACAGCTTATGCGATCCATGCATATGATTTCAAACTGAAAAAATATATTTATCCGTTTATCCTGATGATTATGATGATCCCGACACAGGTAACTGCACTTGGATTTATCAAACTTGTTTCCAGCATGAAATTAGAGGATTCCTTCATTCCTCTGATCGTACCGGCAATTGCCGCTCCGGTTACGTTTTTCTACATGAAACAGTACATGGAAAGTACATTGCCGTTGTCACTGATCGAAGCAGCGCGCATTGACGGATCAGGAGAATTTCATACATTTAATACTATCGTAATGCCGTTGATGAAACCTGCTATCGCAGTGCAGATGATCTTTACTTTTGTAAGCAGCTGGAATAATTATTTCACACCGGCGCTGGTTTTACATGAAGACAGGAAAAAGACACTTCCTATCCTGATCGCACAGTTACGTGGAGCTGACTGGCTCAAGTTTGATATGGGGCAGGTATATGTGATGATCGCATTTTCCATCTTCCCGGTTATCATTGTATATCTGATCTTATCCAAACACATCGTACAGGGTGTTGCACTTGGCAGTGTAAAGGGTTAACAGATTCTGGTTAAGAAATTCTGGTTAATCAGAAAAATTACTTTATTATATAAAATGAGACTACTGTACAGGTGGTCTCATTTTATTTTTTGCCCGCCGTATCAGTGCACAATGACTGTAAGAAAGGAAAAAAATTTGTTATAATTATAAATTATAAAAATACTTAATGATCAGGATATCAGGAAAGGAATAGTGCCTATGAAAATAGCAATCGTAACAGGGGCGTCAAGCGGGCTTGGCAGTGAGTTTGTCAGACAGATCAGGAAACAGGAAAAACTAGATGAAATATGGGTGGTCGCGCGTAGAAAAGACCGCCTGACGGCATTAGAAAAAGAACTTCAGACAC
>ENA-OPYX01000317-OPYX01000317.1-human-gut-metagenome-genome-assembly--contig:-NODE-317-length-28883-cov-13.715851_pt1 | contig 28883 bp, 22 predicted proteins | sample MGYA00242639_ERZ504486 | MGnify/ENA primary metagenome ERZ504486 (study PRJEB26092, sample SAMD00036296) | human gut metagenome | host: Homo sapiens | study: EMG produced TPA metagenomics assembly of... | reverse complement strand
AATATCCGGAAAACCATATAATCACAGCACAGAATATCATAAAGATCCCTCTGGCATTCTGTTCCTCTGGAAACCATTCTTTCGCATACTGGTACAACACCACATATGCCATAAAAATAAACAGTGCATGTTTGTCTGCCTGGTCTGTCTGTGCGTGGTTATGAGTGCTCAAGGATGCGGTTCTATTGCAGGTGTTTCAAGTGGCAAGAGAATTATTCGTATTTCTCATGCGCAGTCTGAAACACATCCGGAACATCTTGGACTGTTAAAGTTCAAAGAATATGTTGAGGAAAATCTGGGAGATAAATATGAAGTCCAGATTTATCCAAATGAAATTTTAGGTTCTGCACAGAAAGCAATCGAACTGACACAGACCGGAGCGATTGACTTTGTAGTGGCAGGAACAGCAAACCTCGAAACATTTGCTGATGTGTATGAGATTTTCAGTATGCCATACTTATTTACATCAGAAGAAGCTTACCATGAAACCATGAACGATACTGATTACATGGAAAAGATTTATGAATCTACGGATGATGCAGGTTTTAGAGTATTGACATGGTACAATGCAGGAACAAGAAGCTTCTATGCAAAGAAACCAATCTATACACCGGATGACTTAAAGGGACTTAAGATTCGTGTACAGCAGAGTCCGGCAAGTGTTAAGATGGCAAATGCATTTGGAGCAGCAGCATCACCGATGAGCTTTGGTGAGGTATACACAGCGATTCAGCAGGGTGTCATTGACGGAGCGGAAAATAATGAGCTGGCGCTGACAAACAACAAACACGGTGAAGTCGCAAAATATTATTCTTACAACAAACATCAGATGGTACCGGATTTATTAATCGGAAATCTTAAATTCTTAAATAGTTTAAGTGATGAGGAATTCCAGGTTTTTAAAGAAGCAGCACGTCTTTCTACAGAAGTAGAAATGGAAGAATGGGATACTCAGGTTCAGGAAGCAAAAGACATTGCTCAGAATCAGATGGGTGTTGAATTTATCGACGTTGATGTACAGCAGTTTAAAGATAAAGTTGCAGGTGTACAGGAAGAAATGTTAGAAAGCAATGAAAACATCCGTGATCTGTATGACCATATTCAGGAAATTAACAAAAAGTACGAGTAGGAGGGGTACGATGGAAGCAGTAAAGAAAATCAAAAATGGGATGAATGCAGTCTTAAGTTTCTTATGTATCATTCTCTTTGCTTTTATGGTATGTGTAGGAACCTACCAGATTGTCACACGTTTTGTTTTTAATTCCCCGAGTACGGTATCAGAAGAGCTTCTGACTTATAGCTTTGCATGGATGGCATTGCTTTCTTCTGCACTGGTATTTGGAAAACGTGACCACATGAGAATGGGATTCTGGGCAGATAAGCTGACCGGAACAAAGAAAAAAGTTTTAGAATTGGTAATTGAATTAATTGTTCTTATTTTTGCAGCGAGCGTTATGGTGTACGGTGGTTCTACCATTATGAAACTTACAATGACACAGAAAACAGCTTCTCTTGGAATTCCAATGGGAATCATTTACACAGTTGTTCCGCTTAGTGGAATTGTAATTGTAATTTATGCAATTTTAAATATGATTGAACTGTGCAAGGGAAATTTAGACCAGCCGGTGGCTGAAGAAAAATAGGAGGAGTCTGATTTATGAGTATAGCAATTGTATCAGGAATCATCATTTTGGTTCTGCTGATCATTATGTTAGTTGCAGGTGTACCGATTGCTGTAGCACTTGGTGTATCATCTGTATGTGCAATTCTTCCGGTTATGGATATCGACGTTGCGGTATTGACCGGTGCACAGCGAATTTTTTCAGGAATTTCAGTATTTAGTTTATTAGCAATTCCGTTTTTTATTCTTGCAGGAAATATCATGAATAAAGGTGGAATTGCCATCCGTCTGATTAACCTTGCAAAATTAATCACTGGACGAACTCCGGGTGCACTGGCTCAGACAAATGTTATCGCAAACATGCTCTTTGGAGCAATTTCCGGTTCTGGTACAGCAGCAGCTTCCGCTATGGGTTCTATTATCGGACCAATCGAAAAAGAAGAGGGATATGACCCGAACTTTTCCGCAGCGGTAAACATTGCGACAGCACCGACAGGACTTCTGATTCCGCCAAGTAATGTTATGATTACTTATTCTTTAGTAAGTGGTGGAACATCCGTAGCAGCCCTGTTTATGGCAGGATACATTCCCGGAATTTTATGGGGTCTTGCATGTATGCTTGTAATTTACATCATTGCAAAGAAAAAAGGATATCGTGCAAAATCAACATTTACAGCAAAAGAAGCCGGAAAAGTTATCTTACAGGCTCTGCCATGTCTGCTTTTGATAGTTATTGTAATCGGTGGAATTATTGGTGGTATCTTTACAGCAACAGAAGGCTCTGTTGTAGCAGTTGTATATAGCCTTTGCCTGTCTCTGTTTGTTTATAAATCCATTACCTTAAAAGACCTCCCGAAATTATTCAAAGAGAGTGCTGAAATGACAGGTATCATTATCTTCTTAATTGGTGTATCCAGTATCATGTCATGGGTTATGGCATTTACAAATATTCCGGAAGCAGTATCAAGCGGACTTCTTGCAATTACAAATAATAAATACATTATTTTCCTGCTGATTAATATTATCCTGCTTGTAGTTGGAACATTCATGGATATGACACCGGCATGTCTGATTTTCACGCCAATCTTCCTTCCAGTCTGCAGTGCACTTGGAATGAGTACCATTCACTTTGGTATTATGTTAATCTTTAACTTATGTATCGGAACAATTACACCGCCGGTAGGAACGACGTTATTTGTCGGTGTAAAAGTTGGAAATGTAAAAATTGAGACAGTATTTAAGCAGTTGCTTATTTACTTTGCAGCGATACTTGCTGTATTATTATTAGTGACCTATATTCCACAGCTTAGTTTATGGCTGCCAAGTCTGATGGGATATGTATAAAGGGAAAGCGCTATCATTCACCGCAGACACGTTCGCACTACTTGTCGCTGGCAGCGGTACATAAGCGACGAAAATACCGTCGCTAAGTACCGGCCGCTCCAAAGTGTCTGCTTGTGAAAAGATAGCTAATCAAAAGTTCCAATGGATGAAGTTACTTAGTAAAGTTCAAGTTGAATGAATGTGAAGCTTGGTTCATGTTTTTTGGTTAACCATATTTTATATTGACTATAATGAAGTGTAGTAAAAAATAGATTGTTGATTTATTTGGACTAAATTGCATGTCAGGAGTATTTGATTGATAAAAAAGTAATGAATGGAACTTTAGAAGATATCTATTATGTACCGCAGGAGAGCACCTGTGGTGAAGCAAGAAATTTTATTTAAGGAGGCTTTTGTAATGAAAGCATTTATGGATCAAAACTTTTTACTTGAAACTCCGACCGCACAGAAGTTATTTCATGAATATGCAAGTCAGGTGCCGGTTTTAGATTATCACTGTCATATCAATCCGCAGGAAATCGCTGAGGATAGAAAATTTGAAAACATCACACAGGTATGGCTTGGTGGTGACCATTATAAATGGCGTCAGATGCGTTCTAACGGAGTAGATGAATATTACATCACTGGCGGTGCATCTGACCGTGAAAAATTTCAGAAATGGGCAGAAACTCTGGAAAAGGCAATCGGAAATCCGCTGTATCACTGGAGTCATTTAGAGCTTAGAAAATATTTCGGTTATGAAGGCTATTTAAATGGAGAAACTGCAGAAGAAGTATGGAATTTATGTAATGCAAAACTGCAGGAGGACAGCATGTCTGTTCGCAATATTATTAAACAGTCTAATGTTACTTTGATTTGCACGACAGATGACCCGGTAGATGATTTAAAATGGCATCAGATGATTGCAAAAGATGACAGTTTTGATGTACAGGTACTTCCGGCATGGAGACCGGACAAGGCAATGAATCTGGAAAAACCGGAATATCTGGATTATGTAAAAACTCTTTCTGAAGTAAGTGAAGTAAAAATCGACAGCTTCAAGGCTTTAAAAGAAGCACTTGTAAAACGTCTGGATTATTTCCAGGCAAATGGCTGTAAAGTATCAGACCATGGTATCGAGTATGTTATGTATGCTCCGGCAGATGATGCAGAAGTCGAAAGAATTTTTGCCAAGAGACTTGCTGGTGAAGCGGTAACAAAAGAAGAAGAATTAAAATTCAAGACGGCATATTTACAGTTCATGGCAGAAGAATATTATAACAGAGACTGGGTAATGCAGCTTCATTATGGATGCAAACGTGATAACAATACACCACGTTATAAGCAGTTAGGTCCGGATACAGGATATGATTGCATCAACAACTATGCACCAAGTTCTGAAACGGCAGATTTCTTAAATTCTTTAAATGTAGCAGATAAGATGCCGAAAGTGATTTTATATTCTTTAAATCCGAATGATAATGCAGCAATCGGAACAATTTTAGGATGTTTTCAGGACAGCAGTGCAATTGGTAAAATTCAGCAGGGTAGTGCATGGTGGTTTAATGACCATAAAACAGGAATGATTGAACAGATGACTTCTCTTGCAAATTTAGGTCTGTTAAGCAACTTCATCGGTATGCTGACTGACTCAAGAAGCTTCCTGTCCTATACAAGACATGAATATTTCCGAAGAATTATGTGTAATTTAATCGGCGGATGGGTAGAAAACGGAGAATATCCAGCTGACTACAAAGCATTAGAAAAAATTGTAAAGGGAATTTCTTATAATAATGCGGTTCGCTATTTTGGATTTGACTTATAAGAAAAACAGGCTTATTATTAATAGAAATACTTTTTGTGAACGCAGATAAGCATTCTCCCGTTTTAAATGTACGGGGCACGAAACAGTGGGTAAGGGGGATGTTTATGTCAGTGAGAACCTTTCGCTCTCACTGACAGGTCGCAAAGCGACTGCGTTCATAAGCAAGTTGCGAAGGGGATTGCAAATGTCCGCTTTACAGCAAAGAGGCATGGATTTTAAAACTGAAAATCCATGCCTCTTTAAAGAATCAGAATGATAGAAAGATGAGGAAACAAAGTCATTAACATTTACGATATAGCCAGAATTTCCGGTGTGTCAATCGCAACAGTTTCAAGGGTGGTAAACGGAAGCCAGAAAGTCAGTGAAAAGACCAGACAGAAAGTAATGGATGTGATAAAAGCAGAGGGCTATACGCCAAATATATTTGCGAGAGGACTTGGACTTGATTCAATGAAAACGATTGGAATTATGTGTCCAAACATTGCGGATAACTACATGGCAAGAGCAATTTCTCACCTGGAACAAAATTTTCATGAATATGGATATGACTGTATTCTTGGATGCAGTGGACACACAAGAGAAGCAAAAGAAAATTATGTAAAATTGTTATTATCTAAGAGAATCGATGCGCTTGTTATGGTTGGTTCTACTTATGGTGGAAACGGAGTAGAAGAAAAGGAGACGGCTTATATTAAAAATGCGTCAAAACAGGCACCGGTCTTTTTGATTAACAGCTGGATTGAGGGAGAAAATATTTATTGTTCGAATGCAGATGATTTCTCTGCTGCTTATGAAGTGACCAGCGCATTGATTCGCCGTGGAAAGAAACGGATTTTATTTTTGTATGATTCGGAGACTTTCAGTGCAAAGCAGAAGATGGAGGGCTACGAAAGGGCGCTTTCCGATGCCGGCTATCCGGTACTTGGAGATTTGAAGTTCCGTACCAAAAACGAAATTCATCATGCAAGAGATTTGATGCTTGCGTATAAGAATCTGGAGTTTGACAGTGTATTTGCAGTAGAAGACGGGCTTGCTGTTGCTGCTTTAAAGTATGCAAAGGTAAAAGGAATTTCGGTGCCGGAAGAACTTTCTGTGGTTGGATATAATAACTCACCGCTTTCTGTAAGCTGTGAGCCAGAACTGACTTCTGTAGACAGCCGGATTGAACAGCAGTGTTACATAGCGGTGGAAAACATTGTAAAAGTGTTAGAGGGAAATACAGAAGTTTCACACCGTACCATTGTGCCGTGTGAAATCGTTAAGCGTTGTACGACAGATTTCTGATTCATTTTTGTAAAAAAAGATTAAAAAAGAACGCTTGACAAATTAAAACACAATGCTATAATTGACTCATCAATAAGAAAATACGTTGACGAGATGAGTAAGATGTGGAAACGTTTCAGAGAGAGGCAGCCGGAACTTCCGGTGCTGGAACTGCCTTAGCGGGAACCATCCGAAAACTACCTCTGAGTGACCCCAATCCGGTCCGGTGATTCCGTTATCATCAAAATGAAGTGGTTTGAAAATCAGTGTAACAGCTGATTTGTTTAGATGAAAAGCAAAAAGGGTGGAACCGCGGGTAATGTCTTTGCTCGTCCCTTGCATGAAAATGCAGGGATGGACAAGGACTTTTTTTATTCCATAAAAATCTCTGCGAAATAGATAATGATATTGATAAATGTAAATGTACTTTTGGAAAGTATTCTGCAAGAGCAGGGGAAAGAAAGATTCTAAGAGTGCATAAATAAAAAACAGGAGGAAAAAAGTTATGGTTATCACATTAAAAGATGGTTCTAAAAAAGAGTATGAAGAAGCAAAATCTGTAATCGACATCGCTTATGATATCAGCGAAGGTCTTGCACGTGCAGCTTGTGCCGGAGAAGTGGACGGAGAGGTTGTAGACCTGCGTACTGTTGTAGATAAAGACTGTGAAGTAAATATTTTAACAGCAAAAGATGAGAAAGGTCTTGCAGCACTGCGTCATACGGCATCCCATGTATTAGCAGAAGCTGTACAGAAATTATATCCGGATGCAAAAGTTGCAATCGGACCTTCTATTGATACAGGTTTTTATTATGATTTTGAGTGTCAGCCGTTCTCAAGAGAAGCGCTCGATGAAATTGAAAAAGAAATGAAAAAAATCATCAAAAAAGGTGCAAAGATTGAGCGTTTCACAAAGACAAGAGAAGAAGCAATCGCATTTTTCAAAGAAAAAAATGAGCCTTATAAAGTAGAATTAATTGAGGATCTTCCGGAAGGAGAAGAAATCAGCTTCTATTCTCAGGGAGACTGGGTTGATCTATGTGCAGGTCCTCATCTGATGAGCACAAAGGGTGTAAAAGCATTTAAATTGCTTTCTTCTTCAGGTGCTTACTGGAGAGGAAGCGAGAAGAATCAGATGCTGACTCGTGTATACGGAACTGCTTACGGAAGCAAGGATGAATTAAAAGAGCATCTGGAACAGCTTGAAGAAGCAAAGAAGAGAGACCACAACAAGCTGGGTCGTGAAATGAAATTGTTTACAACAGTTGATGTAATCGGACAGGGTCTTCCACTGATTATGCCAAATGGTGTAATTATCATGCAGGAACTTCAGCGCTGGATTGAAGATGAAGAGACAAAACGTGGTTATGTCCGCACAAAAACTCCGCTGATGGCAAAGAGTGATCTGTATAAAATTTCCGGTCACTGGGATCACTATAAAGATGGAATGTTTGTATTAGGTGATGAAGAAACAGATAAAGAAGTATTTGCACTTCGTCCGATGACCTGTCCGTTCCAGTACTATGTATACAAAGCAGAACAGCACAGTTATCGTGATCTTCCACTCCGTTATGGTGAAACTTCTACTCTGTTCCGTAACGAAGATTCCGGTGAAATGCATGGTCTGACACGTGTTCGTCAGTTTACAATTTCTGAAGGGCATCTGATTGTAAGACCAGACCAGATGGTAAAAGAATTTAAAGATTGTATTGCACTGGCTCAGTACTGTTTACAGGTACTTGGTGTAGAAGAAGATGTAACTTATCATCTGTCAAAATGGGATCCGGAAGACAAAGAAAAATACATCGGCGAGCCGGAAGTTTGGAATGAAACAGAAGAACACATCCGTAATATGTTACAGGAATTAAATATTCCATTCGTAGAGGATGTAGGAGAAGCTGCATTCTATGGTCCAAAAGTCGATATCAATGCAAAGAACGTTTACGGAAAAGAAGATACTATGATTACGATTCAGTGGGATGCACTGCTTGCTGAACAGTTTGATATGTACTATATTGATGAAAATGGTGAGAAGAAACGTCCTTGCATTATCCATCGTACATCTGTGGGATGTTACGAAAGAACTTTGGCATGGTTAATTGAAAAATATGCCGGCATGTTCCCGACTTGGTTATGTCCGGAACAGGTGCGTGTGATTCCGATTTCTGAAAAATTCCATGACTATGCTGCAAAAGTAGAAGCAGAGTTAAAGGAAAATGGTATCCGTTGTTCCGTAGACCAGCGTTCTGAAAAGATGGGATATAAGATTCGTGAAGCTCGTCTTGCAAGAGTACCATATATGCTGGTAGTTGGAGCAAAAGAAGAGGAAGAAAACAAGGTATCTGTAAGAAGTCGTTACCTTGGAGATGAAGGTGCAAAAGATTTAGCAGATTTCATCGGTGCAATTAAAGAAGAAATTAAAAATAAAACAATTCGTAAAATTGAAGTAGAGAACTAATAATCTGGGGATATCGGTGAGTGGCAAAATTTACTTTTGACACTCATATCGTAAAATATTTCAGATAAGAGAAAGGCATTTATTTGTTGAAAGGCAGATAAATGTCTTTTTCATTTTATTAAAATTTAAAATCTTCTATTGACAAATACCTAATGGGGGTATATAGTGAAGATACCCACAGGGGGTATTTGAAGTTGAAAAATCCTATAGTTGTACAATGCGAACTACCACACGCCATAAAGGCATGTGGTTTTATGGCGATAGAAACTTATAAAGGAGCGTGTATGTAGATGTCTGAAGAAAAGAGAGGCTGTTGTTGTGGCAAAAAGACAACAATGCGTTCGGAAGAGGAACGAAAAAAATTAATCAACCGTCTAAGCAGAATTGAGGGACAGATTCGTGGAATCAAGGGAATGTTGGAAAATGATGCGTATTGTAATGATATTCTGGTACAATCAGCAGCAGCGAGCGCAGCAATCAATGCATTTAACAAGGAACTGCTTGCAAGCCACATTCATTCCTGTGTGGTCAGAGACATTCGGGAAGGAAAAGATGAAGTAGTGGATGAATTAGTAGCTACTTTGCAAAAACTAATGAAGTAAAAATTACAAACTGCAAATTAGAAATGAAAAACAGAGAGAGGAGTTGAAAAAAGTTATGGAACAGTATACGGTAACCGGAATGAGCTGTGCAGCTTGCAGTGCCAGAGTCGAAAAAGCGGTTTCCAAAGTACCAGGTGTTACTTCCTGTTCAGTCAGTTTATTGACAAATTCGATGGGAGTAGAGGGAAGTGCAGACCCGACAAGTATTATTTCAGCAGTGGAAGCGGCTGGGTATGGTGCATCTGTAAAAGGAGCAGATAAAAAGGCGAACACGCTGGCAGCAGATGAGGCAGCGCTGGAAGATAAAGAGACGCCGGTTTTAAAGAGACGTCTGATTGCATCGGTTGGATTTTTGCTGGTATTGATGTATTTTTCCATGGGACACATGATGTGGGGCTGGCCTTTACCGGCATGGTTTCAGGACAACCACATTGCAATGGGAATTGTGCAGATGATTCTGGCGGCAATTGTTATGGTGATTAACCAGAAATTTTTTATTAGCGGATTTAAGAGTTTATGGCACAGAGCTCCAAATATGGATACGCTTGTGGCAATGGGTTCGATGGCATCGTTTGTATGGAGTGTCTATGTACTGCTTGCAATGACAAGAGCGCAGGTAGATGGAAATATGGATGCCGTTATGAATTATATGATGGATTTTTATTTTGAATCCGCAGCGATGATTCTGACCCTGATTACAGTCGGAAAAATGTTAGAAGCAAAATCAAAGGGTCGGACAACGGATGCATTAAAGAGTCTGATGAAACTTGCACCGAAAACAGCCGTGCTTGTAAGAGATGGAAAAGAAGTAATGGTTTCTATCGATCAGGTACAAAAAGGTGATATTTTCGTTGTTCGTCCGGGAGAAAATATTCCGGTTGATGGAAGAATTTTAGAGGGTCACAGTGCAGTCAATGAATCCGCACTGACCGGAGAAAGTATTCCGGTCGATAAAGAAACAGGAGATTTGGTTTCTGCGGCAACCATCAATCAGTCAGGATTTATTAAATGTGAGGCAACCAGAGTTGGAGAAGACACAACTTTGTCTCAGATTATCAAGATGGTGAGTGATGCGGCAGCGACAAAAGCACCGATTGCAAAGATTGCAGATAAGGTTTCCGGTGTGTTTGTTCCGGCAGTTATTACGATTGCAGTCATTACAACCATTGTCTGGCTGATTGCAGGACAGAGTGTTGGATATGCGTTGGCACGAGGCATTTCTGTACTGGTTATCAGCTGTCCATGTGCACTTGGGCTTGCAACTCCGGTTGCAATCATGGTAGGAAATGGAATAGGTGCAAAAAACGGTATTTTATTTAAGACAGCGGTTTCTCTCGAGGAAACAGGTCGTGTGCAGATTGTGGCACTGGATAAAACCGGAACAATTACAAGTGGAGAGCCAAAGGTAACAGATATTTATCCGGCAGATGGAGAAAATGAAGAAAGTCTGTTAAGAGAAGCGGCAATTCTGGAACAAAAAAGTGAGCATCCGCTTGCAAAAGCGATTTTGGAAAAGGTGAAAGAAAAGAAATGGATGCTTGAAGAGGCAGAGGAATTTGAGGCGCTCCCGGGAAATGGTTTAAAGGCATCTTATAATAAGAAAGAACTGCTTGGTGGAAGCATGAAATTTATGCAGGAGCAGATTGGAATTTCCGAGGAAATGCAGAAACAGGCACAGCATTTTGCAAAAGAAGGAAAAACACCGCTGTTCTTTGCAAAAGAGCAGAAACTGCTTGGTATGATTGCCGTGGCAGATACCATAAAAGAGGACAGCCCAAGAGCAGTCAAAGAATTACAGAATATGGGAATACGTGTGGTGATGCTGACCGGAGATAACGAGCGGACAGCAAGAGCAATCGGGGCACAGGCTGGTGTGGATGAAGTTATTGCAGGTGTGCTTCCGGATGGAAAAGAAAGTGTGATCCGTAAGTTAAAACAAAAAGGAAAAGTGGCAATGGTCGGCGATGGAATCAATGATGCTCCGGCACTGACAAGAGCAGATATCGGAATTGCGATTGGAGCAGGAACGGATATTGCAATTGATGCAGCCGATGTGGTACTGATGAAGAGTCGGTTAAGTGATGTTCCGGCAGCAGTGAGACTCAGCCGTGCAACTTTGAAAAATATCCATGAGAATCTGTTTTGGGCATTTTTCTACAATGTAATTGGAATACCGCTTGCAGCAGGTGTCTGGATTCCGATTTTTGGCTGGACCTTAAATCCGATGTTTGGAGCATTTGCAATGAGTCTTTCCAGTTTCTGTGTCGTATCAAATGCATTGAGATTGAATTTATTTAAGGTAAAAGACGCGAAAAAAGATAAGAAATTAAAAAGTGAAGTCAGCGTATCCGAACTTTCTCTGACACAGACAGATGGTGAAACAAAGACTTTGAAAATCAAGGGTATGATGTGTGGTCACTGCGAAGCAAGAGTCAAACAGGCATTAGAAAGCCTTGAGGGAGTGGAAGAGGCAAAAGTAAGCCATGAAGCCGGAACTGCGGTAGTTATTTTAAGTGCACCGGTGGATGAGAAACTCATGAAACAAAACGTGGAGAAAGAGGGCTATAAGGTCCTTTCGATCAAATAAAAAATAAGAGAGGTATAAAGCTATGGTAAAAACAACACTTGGAATCGATGGAATGATGTGTGGAATGTGCGAAAGCCACATGAATGATGCAATTCGCAATAACTTTGATGTAAAAAAGGTAACATCTTCTCACAGTAAAAAACAGACCGAAGTGATTTCAGAAGAAGCATTAGATGAAGGAAAGTTAAAAGAAGTAGTAGAAAAGACTGGCTATCAGTTGACTTCTGTAGAAACAGAACCGTATGAAAAGAAGGGATTTTCTCTGTTTCACAGATAAGAAAATAGTAGGAACTGTTTTTTAGAAAAACGATAGAAAGGACGTTGTGGAGAGCAGCGTCCTTTTTTCTTTTGGCTTAAGTAAGAAGAACATTGATTTTCCTTTAACACAAGATTATAATAAAAAATAACGAAATTTTGAGACGACAAAAAGGAGAAAACGAGTATGATAGCAGATAAAATGAAAGCACTTGTAAAAAACAGCTCAGCAATTCGTGCCATGTTTGAAGAAGGAAAAATAATGGCAGCAAAATACGGGGCAGAAAACGTATATGATTTCAGCCTTGGAAATCCAAATGTGCCGGCACCGGTTCAGGTAAAAGAGGCAATTATCGAGGAAGCAGAGAGAGAAGACCCGATTGTACTGCACGGATATATGAGCAATGCAGGATATGAGGATGTGCGTCAGGCAGTAGCGGAATCCATCAATAAAAAATTTGATACTGCGTTTTCTGCAAAAAATATTATTATGACAGTTGGAGCAGCAGGTGGTTTAAATGTAATCTTAAAGACATTATTAAATCCAGGAGATGAGGTCATTGCAATTGCTCCATATTTTGGAGAATACAACAGCTATGTTTCAAACTTTGATGGAAAACTGGTTGTGGTAAGCCCGAACACCGAGACTTTCCAGCCAAATCTTACAGAACTCGAAGAAAAACTGACTGCAAGAACAAAGGCTGTCATTGTAAATTCACCGAATAACCCGACTGGAGTTATCTATTCTGAAGAAACCATTCAGGCAATGGCAGAAATTCTTCGTAAGAAACAAAAAGAATTTGGTACAGATATCTATCTGATTTCCGATGAGCCGTATCGAGAGCTGGCTTATGATGGAGCAGAAGTGCCGTATTTGACAAAATATTATGAAAATGCTATCATTGGTTATTCCTTTAGTAAGTCGTTGTCTCTTCCAGGCGAGAGAATTGGTTATCTTGTTATTCCGGATGAGGCAGCGGATTCAGAGGATGTTATTTCTGCCGCAGGTACTGCGACACGTATTTTAGGCTATGTCAATGCCCCGTCTCTGATGCAGAAAGCAGTTGCGAAATGTTTGGATGCACAGGCAGATGTGCCATATTATGACAGAAACAGGGAAGATTTATATAATGGTTTAAAAGAGATGGGATTTGAATGTATTAAACCGCAGGGAGCATTTATTTATTTATGAAATCTCCGGTTGCAGATGAAAAAGTATTCTGCGAAGCGGCAAAGAAACAGCACATTTTGATTGTTCCGGGTTCTTCTTTTGCCTGCCCTGGATACGTACGTATTGCTTACTGCGTAGCACATGAAACGATTATTAATTCCATGCCTGGATTCAAGGCACTTGCCGAAGAATTTTTAGGCTAGTGTACGGTATCATTGATAAGTACACTAAAAAGAATGCGTTTGTAACTCCTGTAAAAAAGAGAGCACAAGTGCATTTTGGAAAGTTACAGGAGGAAAGAATGGAGTCAATTGTACATTGGTTTGCCGCAAATATGCCGTCTTTTTTATCACCGGAGGTTGCCGTTTTTCTTGTCTCGATGGTGCCAATTCTGGAACTTCGAGGAGGACTGCTCTTAGCAACACTTTTAAAGATTCCGATGACACAGGCGATTGTAATCTGTATAATTGGAAATTTAATTCCGATACCGTTTATTCTGCTTTTTATCAAACAGATTTTTAAATGGTTAAAGAAAACAAAACTCTTTCGCCCACTTGTTGAAAAGATGGAAAGAAGAGCGATGGGAAAAAGTGACCAGATAAAACGGTATGAATTCTGGGGGCTGGTTTTATTTGTAGGAATTCCGCTTCCGGGAACAGGAGCATGGACAGGCTCTTTGGTTGCTTCTTTATTAGAAGTTGATTTGAAGAAATCTGTTCCGGCTATCTTACTCGGACTTTGCATGGCTACGGTAATTATGTGTATCGTGGGTTATGGAGCTCTTGGTTCGATTTTATCTTAAAGTGAAAATGCGTTGTAGAAGTCAGAAAGATTTCTACAACGCATTTTTTAATTGAAAAAGAAAAACTAAATATATATAGATTGGAAAGATACAAAGTATGAAATTACTTTGTATAAAATCCTATAAGATATGCAATCCTATAATAGAATAGTAGAAAGTTTGCCTTAAATCAGTCTTAGATTTTTCTCATCCAAGATACTTTTACAAATTTTATATTAAGCGTAATTTATACTTTTGTCAATCTTTTTGGAAGTTTTTGGGGGATTTAAAAGCCTACAAACTGCTTTTTTGTGCATTTTGAACTATATTAGTGGACTTTTTTGGTTTAATTGCCGTCAGAAAAGTTGTCAAACGCCCAAACAAAAAAGTCTTTATAAAGCCTGTCATAAGGAACTTAAAATATTTACGAATAAAAAAAGGAATACCTGGTGGCATATTGTTTTTTGAATAATTAAGAATCATAAACCGTCAAAAAACTCGTCAGATTTTTCGTAAAACCTAAGGAAATAAGGCATAAACAGAGGGTGTATCTTGGATGAGAAAAATCTAAGATGCACCTTAAAAATTGCATGAAGATAGATGTCGAAGAGTGTAAATCTCTGGATAGAATGTCTGGAGTGATGCAATTAGTAGGTAATAATGTTGGTGATAGCTGTGTTTATAAGTATGAAAATACTTAGAACGGAATCCGGTTAGAATCCGGAGCAGATCCTTTCCCTGCTGTAAGGACAACGAAAGATGTAAAAGGTCACTGAATAAATTTCATTTGGTAAGACACATTGAGTAGGTTAAGAGGTCCTAAGCCAGAAGACGAAGCACAAAAAACATTTCCAACAGGAAGTAAGTAAATTCGGAGGCCAGGAACGAATCGAATGAAAAACAGAACAAAAACAGACCCTATCTTTTGGATAAGGTGTGATGCAGGGTTGAAAGACCTGCAGTTTTTTAGTAAGAATTGGTTCGTAGAATGGCTTTCATTGTACGAGCTTTTTTTATGGAAAAAATGAAAGAAATGGAAGGAGGAGAGAAAATTTTAAGACGAAACACAAAAATTCAGGTGGATAAAACGAAAGGGGGAAGTGCCATCAAAGAAAAATAAGTTTATTGGTTTTATGAAGAAAAAGAATCGTTTTTAATCAAATAGATGGAGAGCATGAAGAATGAAAGAAAAGAAACAAATGAGAAGATTGCTTGGCTGTCTGCTTCTTATGGTGTGTTTGCTTGGCTGTTTCAAAGTAAGCGTTTATGCAGCGGAAAATGAAAGAGTCATCAATGTTACAGGAATTAAGACTGTAAAAATCTATACAGCAGATAAAAAGCAGGAAATTGAAGTAAAGGAAAACAGCTTTACGGCAGTCCCTGGAGAGTACTGTTATGAGTATGTGGGTGGTGGTTCAGCAAATGGAGCAGGTGGATATTTTACAGTAACAGAAGATACAACGGAGTTAAATCTCAGCAGTGTTACGTTTTCGAATGTATCGCCTACTTATTTTGATAAGGAAGATGGCAAATGGAAATATCTTCCAGAATTGGGAACCTTAACCCTGTATGATGAAAAACAGGAGAAGGAATACTGGCATGGTACAGATGATGTATATAATTACATTGTGCCAAATTGCGGTGGAGATAGTTATTATAATTTTACATTTACACCGTTTGATGAAAATTATCTTCCAGTCGAAGGTCATTTTTATGTTTATGGAGAGACAAGCTTTGGAGCATTAAATCTTTCAGATAGTGGGAAGATTCCGTATCTGAAAAAAAGTTATATTACAGTCAAGGCACCAGTGGATATGGAAGTGTATACGACTTGGGAATTGAAATTCTATACAGCCAGAAACTGGAAATCCTATGAAGCATATAAGACTGAAGATGGTTATAATTATTACAAAATTCCAGAAGGCTTCACGTATATGATGCGTCAGGAAGGAAAAGTGACTCGTTATACTAAAAATCTAAATGGGGAATGGAATGACGACCATACCGAGGTCACAGTTGCACCGCTTGAGGATAATCCAACACAGGTACATAGAGAACAGGAAAAAGATGGAATTTATGCCAGCATGTTAACGAACCTGCCGGAAAACAGTGAGATTGATTTAGAGGTAGGGGAATACTTTGACCTGGTACCACTGCGCGCATGGCAAGCATTGGAGGATGGTGTGAGTAATTACCATAATGACCCAGACTGGCATTATGTAGTTTTGGGAGGAAAAACGGTATCTGTTGAGGTAACGGAAGATGATAAAATAGGGCAGTTTGGTCGAATTCATGCAAATGGTAAAGGAACAGCCTTAGTAGCATTTTATTATGATGCTGTGGAGACATCTTCTTTTACGAGTGATACAGGAAGTTATCTTTATAGTGCACTGTTGCCTGAATTGGCAGGAATTGCTGTTGTACGTGTGGGAGAAGAAACTCCTCAGACTCAGATTAGTTCTAATATTGATATGATAGAGGGGCGTACAGTTTATTATCTGAAGAGCCAAACCGGAGTAGATGGTAATACGTATGATTTAAATAATTCGGCTGAATATACTTTTACGCCTACGGCTAAAACAGGTGATAAAGAGGAAAAAATTACTTCTGTAAAAGTACACAAACCGATTACAGTGACTGATGGTATAATAGGCTGTGGCGGAAGTACGAAATGGAATCCTAAAAACTGGTTAAAGGATGGAAAGTGGACAACCTATCAGGCAAATGAAACAGAGGATGGAAAACAAAGTTATACAATTCAATTAGCAGAAGGACGTAATATTGTAGAGATAAAAGCAGGTGATGCAACTACCTATCATGTCATTCTGGCCCGTGGTGTAGATGTGACGATTGATAATGTATATCGACCAAGACAAAGCTTACTGGATGGAGATACTGTAAAGGTAACGATAGAAAATATGATTCCTCCATTATTTAAAATGTCAGCAATCTATAACCCTGCAGGTGTAGATTTTGCTTGTAAAGCGAATGGAGTGGATTATACAGGGCATTTTGGACAGTACATGGTAGGAAGTAGTTTTAATATAAAACTAGAGGAAGAGGATGTAGGCACTTACAAGATTACGGATGGAGCGTTAACAACTCATGCGTGGGGAGCAACAGATGGTACACACCGCAAATTGACAAGAAATGCGATGTCAGGTTATTGGAATGGTGGGAATAATCCAGATATTGATTATGGAAAACTGGCATATATTCCAGAGATATCTTTTGAGGTTAAATCTAACGATGAATATGAAGAAAGTGAGAGGCGTTCAGCAGGATTATTAAAAGCCTTGGGAGTATCTTTAAATAAAGTTGGAAATCCAATGAGTACAAGCAATGCTATGTTTAAGACAAGCAATTCAGATGTGAAACAGAATAAGAATTGTCCAACGTCATTATCATCGTTCTTAACGTTACCTGTTCAAGTTGGAGCGGAATTGCTCCAAAATGATGAAGAAGCAAAGTTAATGATAAGATATTGGCGAGGAGACGACAGGAATAATGCACTTGTACAAGAGATAGATTTTTCAAAGATTATATATAGTAGTACTACTGGCTCGCCGCTCATAGTTGGAAATCCATTAAAATATACGGGGCAGGAGTTAGCAGATGGTGTATCAAAAGATATACAGGTAGAAGCTATTGTAGTTCCTGGAGAAGGAAGTCCTATGACGTATGCTACATACATATATGATTCTAGTAGTAATACGAAAGATGTTACAGGATTTTTTATTCCAAAAGATATAACAATCTCTTCTGCTGGAGGAAGCGGAGAACTTGGTCGTTGGGATGGAATTTTGGAAGCAGATGATATTACATATAAGGATTCAGAAGGAAATGAGGTAACACAGGACCTTGGATATGGATTTATCGGAACAGAAGAACACTTTACTACATCTGTGCCAAATGGAACAGATAAAATTCTGGTAAATGTAGAGGGAGAAGTTGCAGTTAATGCGAAGTATCTGGAAAGTTATAGTGTTTCTTTTGATGGAAAAACCTATGAAAATGGGGAAGCGATTCCTCTGGAAGTTGGTGTGAACAAACTGACTGTGACATGCAACGGAACGTATGGAAAATCTCGTACCTACACCATCGACGTCACTCGTCGTACCGCTGCAAAACAGACAACCTTTGAAGTTCCAGAAGGAGCCTCTGTACTTGTAATGCAGGGTAGTAAAGTGATGAAAGCCAACGAAGATGGAACATACACCCTTGAAAATGGAACATATACTTACTATGTATCTAAGAGTGGATTCCTGACCAAGACAGACAGCTTCAAAGTAACTGATGAGGAAACCAATCCGGTTATCCGTGTGGAAAGTTTAGAAGCAGTTCCGGCTCAGTCTGGAACCGTATCGGTACAGCTTGCCGGTCAGAGTACGGTATTCTGCCCGACAACAGATGTAACTGTTTCACAGGAAGCAAAAGACCTGGCAGCAAATCGTTATGTCTTATATAACCATGGTGGTTACACCGTACTTCATGCATTGTTGGATGCAGCAAATGCAAGTGGAACCAGTTTTGAGTGTTATAAAGGAAAACTGGTACTGGTAGACGATTCAATTACAGAAAACAATGGAAAGAAATCCGGATGGATTTGCAAGGTAAATGGTGTGGTATGCGAGGACCCAGCCAATACTTTAGCATCCGACGGAGATAAGATTGAGCTCTTCTATAATTCTGGATGGGATGGCATGAAGGATGCACATCTGACACCGGAAGTAAAAGCAGTGAACAGAGGAGAAACCGTGACTCTGACCTTAGCAGGAGCAGGTGTTTCCGAAAATGATGCAAACGCAGAAGCCATTGCGGATGCAGAGATTTATGAAGGAAGTACACTGGTTGGAACAACCAACGAAAATGGACAGCTTGAGTTAGAAACCAATACCCTTTCTTTAGGAACCCATCGTTTTACGGCTGTAAAGAAAGATGAATCCGGTCATAACATTTTAACTGCAGTCATGAGTTCGATTACCGTAAACAAAGTAAGTGACCCATCTGCAGACCCGAACAAGACCGTTGTTACATTCCGTCTGATTGGTGATACCAAACACGGAGAAGAGGGAAGTGACAACGAGGCAGTTCATGCGTATACCACATGGATTGCAACTGGTACTTATACATTTGACCAGGCAGAAGTAACCGTTGGTGACGTATTTAAGACTGCATTGGATGAGGCAGGACTTTCTTATGAGGGAATTGAAAAGAATTATATCAGTTCCATTACTGCACCGGAAATCTATGGTTCTTATGAATTAAAGGAAATGGATAACGGTAAAAATTCCGGCTGGATGTATACGGTAAATGGAGTTCATCCAGATAAAGGTCTGAATGAATGGTATGTGACAACTGGTGATGAAATCGTATGGCATTACATTGATGACTATAAAGTGGAACAGGCTGACATGAAGGATGATTCTGGAAACTATGCAACAGGCGGAAATGCTTCTACCTGGAATAAATGGCTCGAAGCAGTCGATGAAACTCCTGGTGCAAAGGAAAATGCAATCAAAGTCATCAATCAGATTAAACAGATTGACGAAACGATTGAACTGACAGATGAGTGTGAAGCAAAGATTACCACAGCACGTAAGGCTTATGATGCCCTGACCCGTGAGGAAAAGGGTTATGTAAATAATTACGATGTACTCTTAAAAGCAGAGGAACAACTGTCTGCCCTTAAGAAAGAAAAGGCAGATAAAGAAGCAGCGGAAGCAGTGATTGCCCAGATTGATGCGCTTCCAACAGCCGAAAATGTGACTCTGGAACATCAGGAAGCAGTTGATGCTGCAAGAGATGCGTACAGCAAGCTGACTGATGACCAGAAGAAACTGATTTCCAAGGAAACAACCGACAAACTGGAAAGTGCAGAGAAGAAGATTGCACAGTTACTCGAAGAGCAGGCAGCGGATTTGGTATTAGAAGAGATTAATGCGCTTCCATCCAAAGACAATCTGACCCTTGATGATGAAGTGGCTCTTGCAGGAGCAGAGGCACACTACAATGCATTAAGTGATTCCCAGAAAGAGTATCTGACAGGAAAAGCAGCGGAAAGTGTTGCAAAACTTGGTGAATTAAGAACGCAGTTAGAAAAACTGAAAAAGGATGCGGCAGACAAAGCGGCAGCCGATGCAGTGACAGAAAAACTCAATGCCCTTCCATCCGAAGAGGATGTGATGTTCCAGGATGAAGCAGTCCTGAAACAGGCAAGAGAAGCTTATGAACAGTTAGATGATACACAGAAAGCTCTGGTTTCCAGTGAAGCGTATGACAAACTGGAAAAGGCAGAACAGAAACTGGAGGCATTAAAAGCCGAAGTCGAAGCGGTAACAAAACAGATTCAGGAACTTCCGGCGGTTGAGGATTTAACACTGGAAGATGCAGAAAAAGTATCTTCGGCAAGAAGTGCTTATGATGCGTTAAATGCAGACCAGAAACGTCAGTTAACAGAAAGTGGAGTACTGGATACGCTGTTAACCGCGGAAAACCAGATTAGCTTACTTGAAAGAGAAAAAGAAGAAGCAGAAAAAGTGGCACAGCAGATTAACAGTCTCCCAGAAGTGAAAGATTTGCAGCTGGCAGACAAGACAGCAATAGAAGAGGCAAGAAAAGCTTACGATGCCTTAAGTGACAATCAGAAAGCAATGATTGAAGATGCAAAGACAGCACTTGAGGAAAGAGAAGCAGAAATCAAACGCTTAGAAGAACTGGCAGATAATACCGATAAACCAGACCCAGACAATAAAGAGGATGATAAGAAAGACGACAACAAAGATAACAACAAAGATAACACCACAGACAATAATACATCAACGACAGATAAGAATAATAATGGTTCTGGAACAACAACCGGTACAACGAACAAAGGCTCTAACACAACCACAGGTACGACAACTGGTACAACAACCAATAAAGGTACTCAGAGTGGAAGCACCAATAAGACAACAGGAACTACAACTACAACAGGAAGTCAGGCACAGACAAGCAGCAAACAGGGAACAGACAGCAGTGTGAAGAGTGCCAAGACAGGAGATGAAACCGATTTCCTTCTTCCAATGGCAGGACTGATTAGTGCTTCAGGTGCATTTGCCGGAGTGATTCTCTATTACAAGAAGAGAAGAAAAGACACAGGAGTAGAGACAAAAGAAGAGAAATAAAAACCAATTGAACACTCCTTATTAGAATCCCCCATACTTTTGGAAGCTTTCCAGAGTATGGGGGATTTTTTTGTTTCATTTGATAGCAAAGCTTGTTTTGTATTGATTCGGTTATGAGCAAGTAGCGAAGCGAATTGCGAATATCCGTTTGACGTCGAAGGTAAGCAGGAATGGATTTAGTGGTGTTTTTATTTCGTTTTAAGAAAAAATTCACTAAACGGTCATTCTTTTTCTGACAGGATATGGTATCATAAAAGAAAAAATAAAAGAAAAAATCCGTGGAGTGTTTTAAGATGCTTAAAAACGGGAAAGGATAAAGATTATGAATAAGCGGGAATTTTTGGAAACACTAAAAGAAGCGCTTTCTGAAGAGATGCCGGCTTCTTTGGTAAGAGAGAATGTTCAATATTATAGTCAGTATATAGATGGAGAAGTGGAGAAGGGCTGTACAGAAAAAGAGGCTGTGGAAAAGCTTGGAGCCCCGAGACTGATTGCAAAAACGCTTTTAGAGGCGTTTGAAACGACAGGGCAGACTTATGGCTCTGATGGAAACCAAACAGCGTATCAGGATAAATATGGACGGCAGAATCGTTCAGAAGGGGATTATGGAACGACAGATGGAGACTGGGCAAGTGAGAGTATTAAAAACCATATCAAATTTTCAAAACAGGCGAAGATTCATCTGATAATAGGAATTTTAATTGCAGTCTGCGTGATTGTATTGATTGTCAGTCTGATTAGTGCCCTGCTTCCGATTGTACTGCCGGTACTTGCTGTACTGCTTGCATTATCTTATCTGCAGAAAAAGCTTTAACCGATTAGGCAAGCGGCGCAGCAGACTGTGAATATCCGCTTGATAAAAAGCCGGAAAGGGCAGAGAAAAACGGCACAGAAAACTCAGAAAAAATAGAAAAGAACAAAAAAAGAAGGTCTTGATAGGGGAGCTACCAAGACCTCCGAGGGGAGTATAAATAATTAAATAAGGGGTTATAATGTAAAAAAAATTTTTGAAGGGTAAATTCTTTTTACAAGTGATATTATAATATAAAAAGGGAAAAAAAGCAATGTTTTTCATCTTTCTTTTTAGAAGGTTGACAAATATTGTCTTATTGCACAAAAAGAAAAAAAGGTTTGACAGAACGTAAAAAGAGGCATTGAAATTTATGATTTCAATGCCTCTTTTGGGATGTAGGGTTAAAGTTTTGTTGTATCAGACATCAGAAAACGATAGTTGAAATTCCAATTAAAATGCCCTGTGTAAGAAGCAGTACAAGGAAGATTGGAACGATGAATTTCCACCATTTTTCAATCTTTACACCGGCGATTCCGCACATGATTGGTGCCATGGCGGTCGGCCATACGATATTGGAAAGTCCATCGCCGAACTGGAATGCCAGAACAGATACCTGACGGGAAACACCAACTAAGTCTGCAAGAGGAGCCATAATCGGCATACTTGTAACCGCCTGTCCGGAACCGGATGGAATCAGGAAGTTTAATAAGGTCTGAACAACGAGCATTGCCTCTGATGCAACCCAGGATGGGAAGTAGTGCAGTGGAATAGAGATTCCATAAACAATGGTATCAATGATGTGTCCGGATTGTAATACAACCAGAATACCTCTTGAGAAACCAATTATCATACAGGCGACTGCGATATCAGTAAAGCTTGCTGCCATCTTTTCAGCGATGGTATTTGGTCCCCATCCCATGATAAGGGAGCTTACGATTCCCATGATTAAGAAAACAGCAGATAAGTCTTCAAAGTACCATCCTTTTACTTTAACACCCCATACAATGACTGCGATACCGGCAGCAAGAGTGGCAAGTACTAATTTTTCACGAATACCAAATGGGTGATTTTCTACTTCTTTTGCATCAATGGTTAAGTGACTGAAGTCATCGCCATATACAAGGCTCTTTGTCGGGTCAGCCTGAATCTTTAAGGCATAGCGGACAACAAAGATAGAAGCAACAACAATCATGGCAAGGTGGCAGATAATACGGTATCCAGCACCGGATAGCTGCTGTAATCCGGCGATGCTCTGTGCCATTCCAACGGTAAATGGGTTCATAACCGCACCGCTGTATCCAAGTCCAACACCAAGAGCGACAATTGCAAGTCCGACAACAGCATCATAACCCATGGCGATTGCAATTCCAACAAAAATTGGAATGAATGGGAAAGCTTCTTCAAAAACACCGATGGTAGAAGAAGCACAGCCGAGAACCAGAATAAAAACCGGAATAATAATAGCCCTCGCTTTTCCCTGAAGTATTTTTAAAAGTCCGGCAACCAGTCCGTTAAAGGCTCCGGTTGAGATAATTAAACCGATTGCAGCGTAAGCGATAAATACGAAGAAGATAACTCCGCCACCGTTTAACATACCATTGTAAATGGCTTTTACAGTTTCAAAAGGTCCAACCGGTGAAGAATCAACAGTGTGGTAAGTTCCGGGAACAACTACTTCCGTTCCGGCTTCGTTCACCTGACGGTCAAATTCTCCGGCTGGTAAAATCCAGGTTGCGACCGCACAGACAACAATGATAGCTGTCAGCAGTACGAAGATGTGCGGAAGTTTGAATTTTTTCTTCTTTTTCGTTTCTGTACCCATAATCAAGTCCTCCTCATCTGCTAGTCAGATTGTTTGTTCTTTAATTCTTTCTGCCATGCTTCATAAACAGTACTGCGGAAAGAATCGTCATTAAATATTTTCAGAGATAAATCAGCCAGACAACATGCGCCTTTTGCCATTGCATCGTGCGCCTTTGGTTTTAATGTGGCATCACGGAAATCTCTGGTATGCAGTGCAAAATTTTCATCTGTGATAGAAAGCATGGATTGCATTGCAGGACAGCGGTAGCTGATATTTCCAACGTCAGAAGAACCGGAAGCCGGTGGTACATCACCTACTTTTAATCCATAACCTGCCATCAGTTCGGTTATTTTATTTTCCAGAGGATAATTTCTTACCATATCTGCAAAATCAGAGAGTCCAAAGGTGAGTGTTACCGTACAGTCAAGTGCCATTGCAGCGGCATTTGCACATTTTTTAATCATTTCATCTACTTTTTCTAATCGGCTCATGGAAGCAGTACGAAATTCCATTCGTATTTTACTATAGTCCGGAATAATATTTGGAGCTTTTCCTCCATCTAAGATAACCGAGTTAACATGAATATCCGGTGTGAAGCATTCCCGCCTTGCGTCAATTAAATCAAGAAATTTTCTTGCAGCGGAGAGGGCACTTTTGCCATTCCATGGAGCAGCAACTGCATGAGCGGTTTCTCCAAAGAATTCAACTTCATAACAGCGCAGGCTTAAAACGTCCATATCTGGAAGAGAATATCCGCCTGAACTGCTGTGCATCATAACTGCCATTGACATATCATCAAAGATTCCCTGTTCTGCCATTCCAATTTTTGCACCGTTTTCTTCTTCGGCAGGTGTTCCAATGACATAAAGTGTTCCTTTGAATTTATCTTTTAAATCCATTAAAGCAAGACCGGAAAGTACGGAGAGAGAACCGTGAAGGTTATGACCACAGCCATGTCCGATTTCCGGAAGCGCATCGTATTCTGCAAGAAGTGCAACGGACGGACCATCGCCGTTATCAAGTTTGGCACAATAAGCGGTGTCATATCCAGCATAAGGATAGGTAACTTCAAATCCGGCTTCTTTTAAAATTTCTGCCATTTTTCGGCTGGATTCAAATTCCTGGTAAGGAAGTTCCGGATGCTCGGCTAAATCTTTGCTTAAAGCAATTGCCGTATCAAGATGTTTGTTGACGGCTTCTTTAATTTTTTCTTTTAATTCACTCATGGGAATCAACTCCTTCTTCTGTCACATTCTAAAGTGTCAAAATTCACTTTTTGACACGCACATCATAATAGTAAGATGATTGCGTGTGTTCGACGTGAATGAAAAACAATTCACGTGATTAAGGTATTGCGCTATCGTATTCGTGTATTAAAGTATACGTTAATTAGCATTATAGCACGTTACAGTGATAAAAACAAGAAGTAATAAAGAAGGAATGAAAAAAATATGTATAAATTCTAAACTTTTTGAAATACTAAGGTTTGTAACAAAAATCAGTTATGAAATCAGGAGGCAGTAAAATGGCTAAAAATTATTCAAACAATAATCAGAACAGTACAAATAATGGGATGAACGCAAACAATATGAAAAATGGCGGTATGCAGAATCAGACAAATTCAACAAACAGTAATACAAATGCTGCACAGTCAAATTCACAGACTTCAAAAAATACACAGAAAAATTCAAATGCAAATAACAGTAAAAACTGTACGCATAATAAAAATGCTTCCAATGAGTATGAATATTAAATCGTACAGAAAATAAAAAAGTTCTAAAACAAGGAACCTGCTGTGTGAAAGGAATTTTGCATGGCAGGTTTTTGAATGCAGATAAGCATTTCCGCGTTTTATCTTTTGTGCAGGTACAAACGCAATTACACTTTTGACATTTCCAACATAAGATAAAAGAAAAGGAAAAATAAAATGGCTGGTATCGACACAATTTCAGCACAGCAATTGGATGAATATTACCGACAGGATGTCGTATTTATTATAGATTTGAGAAGTCCAAAGGAGTATCTGGAATGTCATTATTTTGGAGCATTGAATCTTCCTTATGAAGATTTTGATGAAATAGAGAATACAATTTTAGAGCACCTGCCCAAAGAGGGACTGATGATATTGTACTGTGACAGGGGAAGTGCAAGTCTGATGGCAGCCAGAGAGCTGATGAAGAAAGGATATCGGGTAAAATCTGTAGTAGGTGGAATCCATTCATACAGTGGTTCTAACTTGTATTTTTCGTCGATGCATAGTAAATAATAAAAATAAATAAGAGCACATTTTATGGACCGGAGAGACAGAAACAAAGAATCTTGTCTGTGAGTATTCTCTGCTATCCGGTCCGGCTCTAAAAGTACATAAAAAGGAGAAAAAGCTATGAAATACATGTTTGCATCCGATATTCACGGTTCTGCTTATTACTGTAAAAAAAATGTTGAAGCTTATGACAAAGAAAAGGCAGACCGTCTGGTTCTGCTTGGTGATATTCTTTACCATGGCCCGAGAAATGATTTACCGAAGGACTATGCCCCAAAGGAAGTCATTGCCCTGCTCAATGAAAGAAAAGATGATTTATATGTAGTAAGAGGAAACTGCGATGCAGAAGTAGACCAGATGGTATTAAAATTCCCGATTATGGCAGATTATTGCATTATCATGGATGGAGAGCGTACCATTTATGCAAGTCATGGACATATTTATAATGAAAATAACCTTCCGCCTTTAAAGAATGGTGATATTTTCATTCATGGTCATACACACGTACTGCGTGCGGAAAAGAGAGAGACTTATACTATTTTAAATCCAGGTTCTGTTTCCATTCCAAAAGAAGGTAATATTCCAACTTATGCAGTGTTAGAAAACGGTGTATTTTCCATTCGTGGCTTTGAAGGAGAAGTTGTGAAGGAGATTACTTTATAATGGATAAATTTGAATTGATTGCACCTTGCCATTTTGGTCTTGAAGCGGTTATGAAACGTGAAATCTTAGACTTAGGATATGAAATTATAAAAGTAGAAGATGGAAAGGTTACATTTTCGGGAGATGCAGAGGCAATCGTGCGTGCAAACATGTTCCTTAGAACGACAGAGCGTATTTTGTTGAAAGTCGGACAGTTTAAGGCAGTGACCTTTGAAGAACTGTTTGAAAAGACAAAAGCACTTCCATGGGAGAATTATATACCGGTGGATGGAAAATTCTGGATTAAGAAAGCAAATTCAGTGAAAAGCCAGTTATTCAGCCCATCTGATATCCAGTCGATTATGAAAAAGGCAATGGTAGAACGTTTGAAATCTGTGTACCATGTAGAATGGTTTGAAGAGGACGGCGCAAGTTATCCGGTTCGTGTGGCATTTATGAAAGATGAGGTTACGATAGGAATCGATACTTCAGGAATTTCCCTGCATAAACGTGGATATCGTCAGGCAATCAGCAAAGCACCGATTACAGAGACATTAGCAGCAGCCTTAATTAAGCTGACACCGTGGAGAAAAGACCGCATTTTAGTAGACCCATTCTGTGGAAGCGGTACATTTCCGATTGAGGCAGCGATGATGGCGGCAAATATTGCGCCCGGGCTCAATCGAAATTTCTTATGCGAGGACTGGAAAAACCTGATTTCAAGAAAATACTGGTATCAGGTAAAAGAAGAAGCACAGGATATCATGGATTTAAATGTACAGACGGATATTCAGGGGTATGACCTTGATGGAACGATTGTAAAATATGCAAGAGAAAATGCGGTACGTGCAGGCGTAGATAAACTGATTCATTTCCAACAAAGAGATGTCAAAGACTTGAGCCATCCAAAAAAATATGGATTTATCATCACGAATCCGCCTTATGGAGAACGTCTTGAAGAAAAAGAAAATCTTCCGGCATTGTATGAAACGATTGGAGCACGTTATAAAGAACTTGATTCCTGGTCTATGTATCTGATTACTGCTTATAAAGATGCAGAGCGTTATATAGGAAGAGAAGCAGATAAAAACCGCAAGATTTATAACGGTATGATGAAAACCTATTTCTATCAGTTTATGGGACCGAAGCCTCCAAAACCAAAGAAAACCGTGGAATAAGAGGAAAGAGGATAAAAAAGAGTTATGAAACGAATGATTTTTGCAACAGGCAATGAAAATAAGATGAAAGAAATCCGTGAAATCTTAGGTGCACTTCCGCTTGAAATCCTTTCTATGAAAGAAGCAGGTGTTTCTGCAGATATTGTAGAAGATGGAAAGACATTTGAGGAAAACGCACTGATTAAGGCAAGAGCAATCTGTAAACTTGCAGGTGAGATGGTGCTTGCAGATGATTCCGGACTTGAAATTGACTATTTGAATAAAGAACCGGGCATTTACTCAGCCAGATACATGGGAGAGGATACGTCCTATCATATTAAAAATAAGAGTCTGATTGACCGTTTAGAAGGTGTGCCGGACGAAAAGAGAACAGCAAGGTTTGTGTGCGCAATTGCAGCAGTACTTCCGGATGGAAAAGAATTAGTGGTAAGAGGAACGGTAGAGGGCATTATTGGATATGAAGAGAAAGGTGAAAATGGATTTGGATATGACCCGATTTTTTACCTTCCAGAACGTGGATGCACAACAGCAGAACTTCCGCCGGAAGAAAAGAACAGCATTAGCCACAGAGGAAATGCACTTCGATTGATGAAAGAACTGTTAGAGAGAGAACGTTTATTATAAAGTTCAAAAAGAGTGGGGTCAAAACTTCTTTGACCCCATTACTTCTATAATATTATATACAAGGAAGGGACTCGGTAAATGAAGATACTTATTGTAAGCGATACACATGGCCATGAAGAGAATTTGGAGAGAGTGGTAGAAAAAGTAGGAAAGATTGACTGTCTTTTGCATCTTGGAGATGTAGAGGGACAGGAAGATTATATTGAAGCGTTAGTTTCCTGTCCGGTACATATTGTTGCGGGAAACAATGACTTCTTTTCAGAACTGCCAAGAGAGATAGTTGTCACAATTGGAGATTATCGTATCTTGATGACACATGGACATTATTATGGTGTCTCTGTAGAAACCAGTATGCTAAAAGAGGAAGCACTTGCCAGAGGATGCAATGTGGCATTATATCTACGTTTTATCTCAATGCAAAGAAAACAAAACAGGAAGGGTTCAAGACAATTGAGAAAAAACTGAAACAGTTCTTTGGAATCATTGCAGAAAAAGAAGAGCCGGAGTTGGATATCTGGGCAGGCAAG
>ENA-OPYX01000316-OPYX01000316.1-human-gut-metagenome-genome-assembly--contig:-NODE-316-length-28887-cov-5.513317_pt1 | contig 28887 bp, 25 predicted proteins | sample MGYA00242639_ERZ504486 | MGnify/ENA primary metagenome ERZ504486 (study PRJEB26092, sample SAMD00036296) | human gut metagenome | host: Homo sapiens | study: EMG produced TPA metagenomics assembly of... | reverse complement strand
AATTGGATAAAATGACGATTGAGTTCAACAAAAACGATAAGAATTATTGAATTTTAGGAGATAATTATTAAAAATTATTCATCATCCATCAAGAGGAGGCCGAGAATAGAGATAATAAATTTGATGTACACATCAAGTATGAAACTTATGGGAGCATTGTATGAGTCTTTAAATGATATGATAGATATTATCATTGACATTGTGGACGAAAAGGCAAAAGAAGATAAAGAAGAGGAACGGAAAATAAATAAAACTAAATAATTGAAAGAGGTAAAATCCGATGGATGAAATAGTTTGACAGCGGGCATCAAAAAAATGAAGAAAAGATGCCCGCTTTTTAGTGCGCAAAAATATAATTTTTTCTTCAGTCTGTGTCCATTGTCATGATAAATAATTTATGGTATAATTTTGTCGAAGCAATTCGAGAAAATATAAAGAAGGATGTAAAATTATGGACTTTTATTTGGGAAGATCAGATTGGAAAACACTGAAGCGTGGAGAAGAACATAGTTTTCTTTTGGTCAATGGTCTTGGCGGCTACTGCAGCCAGACAGTGATTGGTTCAAATGCGCGTCATGACCACAATTTGCTCACGGCAGCGCTTGTGGCACCAACAAAGCGTTTTGCCATGGTGCGCCGAATAGAAGAGATTCTTCATGTGGGCAGCAATGCTTATCGTCTGGATTCACAGGCGTATGTTACATCATCAGATGATGCAGCGGGTTTTCGTTTTCTTGACAGCTTTTTTTATGACGGACTGCCTTCTTGGGAATATATGGTAGAGGGTGTGCGTGTCACAAAACGTTTGACACTTGTATATGGAACAAACAGTCTGGCAATACAGTATCAGCTTTATGCAGATGAGGGCGTGGATGCATGGATTGAGGTTATTCCAGTGTATGGTTTTCATTCAAAAAATGATCGTCCACTTACATACGAGACGATTAGCTGCCGAAAAAAAGAAGATCGCCTTTTTATGTCAACAAAAGAGGCAAGTTTGTATCTTGATACAGATGGTGATATCGAGTCGATGGAAGAAGAACAAGTACAGTGGTATCGTTTTGATCAAGATGGACCTGACGGACGAGATGGCTGGGGCGGCGGACGAAAGATTCATAAAATCAAGTCAGCGCATACAACAGAAGAAGATATTGATAAGCGTGTGTTAAATGGCAGTGTTATGCTTAATTTGATTTATGGCATGGATGAAAACTGGATGAATATACAGCGCGAAAGAGAAGAAAAAACACAGAATGATCTTTCAGCAGTATTTTCTCATTTATGGAATCAGGAGCATGAGCGCCAGAAAGCAGTTATGGAGCAAAGTGGAAGAGTAAGTGAAACGGCTCGTCAGTTAGCTGTAAGTGCACAGGCACATTTGACAAGACGTGATTCCACAGACGGCATGAGTATTATGGCAGGTTTTCCATTTTTTGGTGACTGGGGCCGCGATACTATGATTGCTTTTTATGGATGTACGCTTGCAATTGGCCAGATGGAGGCAGCAAAGAGTATTTTACAAACATTTATGCGTTATTGCCGCAGGGGAATCATGCCAAATCTCTTTCCAGAGGGTAAGGATGAGGTGATGTATAATACAGTAGATGCATCATTGTTATTTATAAATGCTCTTTGGGAATATCTGCAGCATGTGACAGAGAAAGAGTGTGATCCTAGCTTTGAAGCAGAAGCAATTAAAACAGCAGAGTCGATCATCAGCTGGTATAAAAAGGGAACAGATTATAACATTCATATGGAAGAGGATGGACTTCTTGCGGCTGGAAATGGTCTGTGGCAGCTGACGTGGATGGATGTGAGGTTTGGTGATGTTTTGCCAACACCACGCCATGGAAAGCCAGTTGAGATCAATGCATATTGGTATAATGCTGTTTGTATAGTGAGAGAGCTTTTAAAAAAGCAGGGTGAAGAAGAAAAGGCAGCGTGCCTAGATGAGCTTTCAGAAAAAATCAAAAAGAGCTTTTTAAAGAAATTTACAAAGCCAGACGGTACACTTTATGATGTACTGCCTGAAAATGGAGAGCCAGATGATGCGTCAAAGCAGGTTCGCTGCAATGAAATTTTTGCATTGACAATGCCATTTACGATGATTGAAGCAAAACAGGCAAAAGCAATTCTTGCACAGGTAAGAAGAGAGCTTTACACACCAGTGGGATTAAGAAGTCTTTCTCTGTATGATCCGCAGTTTCATCCACATTATGGCGGTACTCAGTTTGAGCGTGATATGGCATATCATCAGGGAACTGTGTGGGCATATCCGCTTGGTGCATATTATCGTGCATGCATTCGCTTTTCTGATGAGCCAAAGCAGACAGCAAAGGAGGTTTTGCATCAGCTAGACCAGCTAAATGCAGCACTTGCAGAAGGATGTCTGGGACAAATTGCTGAGATTTATGATGGTGAATGTCCTGCTGAATCAAGAGGCTGCTTTGCGCAGGCATGGAGCGTGGCAGAGCTTCTTCGTGCTTATGAGGATGCGGAAACTGCTGTGGTTTTTGGGAGGAACATATGACAAAAAAAGAACTTGCGCTTGAGACAGTTGCACGTTTAAAAAAAGAATATCCTGATGCAGGATGTACGCTTGAGTATGAGGATGCATGGAAGCTTTTAATCAGCGTGCGTCTTGCAGCACAGTGTACAGACGCCAGAGTAAATCAGGTTGTTCCAGGGCTTTATGAAAAATTTCCAACAATCAGTGCTCTGGCAGACGCAGATGAATCAGATATTGAAGAGATTGTGCGTCCATGTGGACTTGGAAAAAGTAAGGCAAGAGACATAAAGGCTTGCATGACAATGCTTCGCGATGAGTATGACTGCAAGGTACCAGATGATTTTAATAAGCTGTTGAAGCTTCCGGGTGTTGGCAGAAAAAGTGCCAATCTGATTATGGGAGATGTATTTGGAAAGCCGGCAATTGTAACTGATACACATTGCATTCGACTTTCGAATCGCATTGGTCTGGTAGATGGTATAAAGGAGCCAAAGAAGGTTGAGATGGCATTATGGAAGCTGATTCCTCCAGAAGAAGGCAGTGATTTTTGTCATCGACTTGTTATTCACGGAAGAGAGATATGTACGGCAAGAACATCGCCATACTGTCATCGCTGCTGCTTAAATGACATATGCGAAAAAAATGGTGTCGAAAAAGAAAACAGCAAATAAAGGCAAAGAAAACAGCTAAGTTTTTAGCAAAAACAAAACGAAGCAATAAAGCAAAACAAAATAGAAAATATCAACATAAAGGAAAAGGAGATACGAAATCATGAAATTAACAGTATCACAGAAAAAAACAACACCAATTTCAAAGGATCTGATCGGAGTATTTTTTGAGGATATTAATTATGGTGCAGATGGCGGCATTTATGCAGAGCTTATTGAAAACCGTAACTTTGAATTTGTAGATTGCTATGGTGATAAGGGGTGATTATTATACAATTTTTGATGGGGGATATGGCTGGAAGGCATACCCGACAGAGGACAGCGCTCGCTTGCAGGTCGTTTGTGGAAGTCCTGTTTCTGATGAAAATCCTCATTATCTTCGCTTTACAGCAAATGAGGCAGGTGCTGGCTTTTCCAATCAGGCATACAGCGGAATTACCTTAAAGAAAGGTGCTGCATATAACGTTTCCTTTTATGCAAGAGCAGTCAGCTTTTTAGGAGAGATCACTGCAAAGGTTGTAAAGGATGGCGTAACATATGCAGAGGGCAGTGTGCATATGGCAGAGGAAGATAAGATGCACTACTGGCACAAGTATACACTTACTGTAACTGCATCAGATGACGTAAATGGTGCGCTGTTTGTATTGGCACTTGCAGAAAAAGGAACAGCTGAGTTTGACTTTGTTTCCATGATTCCGGCAGATGCTGTTGCAGGTGTATTTAGAAAGGATACTTTTGAGATTTTACAGTCATTAAAGCCGGCATTTATGCGTTTCCCAGGCGGCTGTATTGTAGAAGGAAATACAATGTCCAACCGCTATCGTTTCAAGGATACATTAAAGCGCATTGAAGATAGAAAGTGCAATTGGAACCGCTGGGCTGTACATAACAACCGCAAGGAAAACGATTTCCACAGTGAATTTTCTCACTACAACCAGACACTTGGAATTGGTTATTATGAATTTTTCTTACTGTGTGATCTGATTGGTGCAAAGCCGCTTCCTGTTATGAATGTAGGAATGGCATGTCAGTATCAGTCTTATGAGTACATGGAAATTGGAAGTGCAGAGTTTGAACAGATGGTTCAGGATACGCTTGATTTAATTGAGTTTGCAAATGGCGATGAGTCAAGTAAGTGGGGAAAGGTTAGAGCACAGCTTGGTCATAAGGCGCCGTTTGGACTTGAATATCTTGGAATTGGAAATGAGCAGTGGCAGATGGATAATACAGATTTCTTTGCACGCTATAAGAATTTTCGAACAGCGTATCCATGCAAAGTATCCAGAGATAAAGCTTATTGGTTCAGCAGGACCGGATGTCACCTCAAATCATTACACAGATGCATGGGAGTTCTACCGAAAGGAAAAGAAGAACAATCCAAACTTTGTTTATGCAATTGATGAGCATTATTATATGCCGCCGCAGTGGTTCTTGGAGCACAATGATTTTTATGATAATTATCCGAGAGATATAAAGGTATTTGCCGGTGAGTACGCAGCTCATGATCCGGAAATTAATATTGCCCATGTCAGCAAGAATAATTGGAAGGCCGGTATCAGTGAAGCAGCATTTTTGACAGGAATTGAGCGAAATGCCGATGTAGTTGCACTTTCCTCATATGCACCGCTGTTTGCAAGAGTAAATTATACGCAGTGGGCACCAGATCTGATTTGGATGGATGAAAATACTAGTTGGGGAACACCAAGCTATTATGTACAGAAACTGTTTTCAAAATTCCGTGCAGAGAGCACACTTGATCTGGGAGATCAGATTGAAAAGCTTCGCGCACAGGGAATTTATTGCAGCGCAGGCGAAACTGAAGATAAAACTACAATAGTTAAGCTTGTAAATACAACAGACAATGAAGTAAGCATTGACCTTGAGAATGAGGAAGGAAAGGCACTGACACCAGTTAAAGAGACTGTTATGTGCGCAGCACTTACTGATTACAACTGTGCTAAAAAACCCGATGTGTGTTGCACCGAAGGAAACTGTTGAATGCAGCAGCGAGATCAAAATGGCACCGCAGAGCTTTATTATAGTCGAAATTAAATAATATTTGTCAAAAAAAGACTTTTTTTTTAGTGAAAAATAGGCTATACTGTAGGCAAGTGCGCAGAGTGAAATTTGCGTTTGACAAATTGATTATTGACATCAGACAGGAGAATACAATCATGAGATTTTTAGATGCAGAATTTGTTCAGGGATTCATTCGTATGGCAAACGACGGTTGGGAGCAGGGCTGGCATGAGAGAAACGGCGGAAACCTTTCTTATCGTGTAAAGCCAGAAGAGGTAGAGTCCGTTAAGGAAAACTTTGAAGCAAAAGAGTGGAAGCCAATCGGTACTAGCGTTCCGAATCTGGCAGGAGAATATTTCCTTGTAACAGGAAGCGGCAAGTATTTCCGCAATGTTATCATTAAGCCAGAAGATTCCATCTGCATGATCGAGGTAGATGATAAAGGTGAAAATTACCGCATCGTATGGGGTCTTGTAAATGGCGGAAGACCAACAAGTGAGTTGCCGTCCCATCTGATGAACCATGAGGTAAAGAAGCTTGCTACAAATGGTAAGTATCGTGTTATTTATCATGCACATACCACTAATGTAATTGCGTTGACCTTTGTTCTTCCATTAGAGGATAAGGTATTTACAAGAGAGCTTTGGGAGATGGCTACCGAGTGCCCGGTTGTATTCCCAGATGGTGTAGGTGTTGTTCCGTGGATGGTTCCAGGCGGAAGAGACATTGCAGTTGCTACAAGTGAGCTGATGAAGAAGTACGATGTTGCAATCTGGGCTCATCATGGTATGTTTGCAGCAGGTGAGGACTTTGATTTGACATTTGGTCTGATGCATACTGTAGAGAAGTCGGCAGAGATTCTTGTAAAGATGCTGTCCATGCAGCCAAACAAGCGTCAGACAATCACACCACAGAATTTCCGCGATTTAGCGGTTGATTTTAAGGTAACTCTTCCAGAAGAGTTCCTTTACGAAAAATAAAATTAAAGGAGAAAGAAACAAATGGCTAACAGATTTGTGTTAAATGAGACATCTTATCATGGCGCAGGAGCAATTAAGGATATTGCTACAGAGGCAAAGGGAAGAGGATTTAAGAAAGCATTCGTATGCTCTGACCCGGATTTGATTAAATTTGGTGTTACAAAGAAGGTAATTGATGTACTTGAGGGAGCTGGTCTTGATTATGAGATCTACTCCAACATTAAGCCAAATCCAACAATCGAGAATGTACAGACTGGTGTTGAAGCATTCAAGAAGTCTGGTGCTGATTACCTGATCGCAATCGGTGGTGGTTCTTCTATGGATACCGCAAAGGGTATCGGTATTGTAATTGCAAACCCAGAGTTTGAGGATATCAGAAGCCTTGAGGGTGTTGCACCGACAAAGAATAAGTCTGTTCCGATTTTTGCAGTTCCGACTACTGCAGGTACTGCAGCAGAGGTAACAATCAACTACGTTATCACCGATGTTGAGAAGAATCGTAAGATGGTATGTGTAGACCCTAAGGATATTCCAGTTGTTGCATTTGTAGACCCAGAGATGATGTCTAGTATGCCAAAGGGACTGACAGCTGCAACTGGTATGGATGCACTTACTCATGCAATTGAGGGTTACATCACTGCAGGTGCTTGGGAGTTGTCTGATATGTTCCACTTAAAGGCAATCGAGATTATTTCCAGAAGCCTTCGCAATGCAGTAGCAAATACACCAGAGGGAAGAGCAGACATGGCTCTTGGACAGTATGTTGCAGGTATGGGATTCTCTAATGTAGGTCTTGGAATTGTACACTCTATGGCACATCCTTTAGGAGCTCTTTATGATACACCACATGGTGTTGCAAACGCAATCATCCTTCCAACAGTTATGGAGTACAATGCTCCAGCTACTGGCGAGAAGTATCGTGAGATCGCAAGAGCAATGGGCGTACAGGGTGTTGATGATATGACTCAGGAAGAGTACCGCAAGGCAGCAGTAGATGCAGTTCGTAAGTTGTCTGAGGATGTTGGTATTCCAGCTGACTTAAAGGCTATCGTTAAGGAAGAGGATATCCCGTTCTTAGCTCAGTCCGCATACGATGATGCATGCAGACCAGGAAATCCGAGAGAGACAAGTGTAGAGGAAATTGCAGAGCTGTACAAGTCTCTGATCTAAGTTGATTAAAAAAATAAGTAGAAAGCTGTCGGCAGTTGCTGGCAGCTTTCTTTAAGAAGGGTAATAAAAAGAGTAACAGCGCATTTGGTGTGCAGAAATGGGGTTTCTATGGATATAAGAGAACTAAGAACTGAACATATCGAATTTTCAGGAGAGATTATGGATCGTGTACTTAGAAGTGCGATTTTGAATTCAAATGTAATCGATGTGATTCAGGACAACAAACGTCCATTTGATGAACTGATGTCGAAATATCGCTGTGCGATTATGGAGATTGAGACAAAGTTTAAAGTGTTGAATGAACAGTATTCACTTCAGTATGATCGTAATCCAATTGAAACGATAAAGACGAGATTAAAGTCAATGGAGAGTATCAGTCGTAAGTTGGCTCAAAAAGGAAAATCCTTTAGTGCAAAGTCAATGGAGGAAAATCTTGATGATATTGCCGGCGTGAGAGTAATATGCTCATTTCAGGAAGATATATATACACTGGCAAAATGTTTGCTTGATCAGGATGACATTGAGCTGCTTGAGACAAAGGATTATATTAAAAATCCAAAGCCAAGCGGATACCGCAGTCTTCATTTGATTGTACGTGTTCCAATTTTTCTTCAGAATGAAAAGTGTTTGATGAAGGTTGAGGTACAGCTGCGTACTATAGCAATGGATTTTTGGGCAAGCCTTGAGCACAAGCTGCGCTACAAAAAGGAGATTCCGGAATTTGAAAAGGATTCTCTTCAAAAAGAATTGTTTGAATGTGCACAGATGATCAATACATTAGATCAGCGTATGGAAGCAGTCAAAAATCGTTTGGCAGCAGGCGGACAATGGGAGAAGTCATGAGCGAAAAATTGGAAAAAAATCTGGAGCAGACAGCATCAAAAAAGATGCGTCTGCTCAAACTGTTTTGGTCTACTCTATATCTGAGTGCCTTTACATTTGGTGGTGGCTATGTCATCGTGTCATTAATGAAAAAGAAATTTGTTGATGAACTTGGATGGATTGACGAGGAAGAGATGCTCGATCTTGTTGCAATTGCTCAGTCCACACCTGGTGCGATTGCTGTAAATGGTGCAATTGTAGTCGGTTATAAGCTGGAAGGTATTATTGGAGTTATAGCGGCGATTGCAGGAACAATTATTCCGCCATTTGTAATCATCTCTGTTATTTCATTTTTCTATGAGCTGTTTGCTTCAAATGTATATGTGCAGCAGGTGCTGACAGGAATGCAGGCAGGCGTTGGTGCAGTAATTGCATGTGTTGTATTTGATATGGGAAGCGGAATTGTCCGCTCAAAAAGTATATTATCTATGTGTATTATGATTGCAGCATTTGTAGCAGGTTATGTATGCAATGTCAATGTGGTACTGATTATTTTAGCATGCGGTGCTTTAGGTGCAGTTCTTACACTAGCACAGAGAAAGAAGGTGCAGAAATGATTTACTTACAGTTATTTTTAAGTTTTCTTCAGATCGGCGCCTTTTCATTCGGAGGCGGATATGCTGCGATGCCACTTATTCAAAGTCAGGTGGTTGACAGTCACAAATGGCTTAGCATGTCAGAATTTACTAATTTAATCACGATTTCACAGATGACACCTGGTCCGATTGCGGTAAACAGCGCAACATTTGTGGGATTAAAGGTTGCAGGTCTTGGCGGAGCGGCTATTGCGACAGCGGGATGTATCCTTCCGTCATGCATTTTAGTTACGCTTCTTGCAAAGCTTTATCTTCGTTACAGAAAAATGGATTTGTTACAGGGAATACTAGGAATGCTTCGCCCGGCAGTTGTTGCACTTATAGCCTCAGCAGGTGTTTCTATTCTAGTTACAGCTTTTTGGCCAGAAGGTATAATTTTGATTCAGAAGACACAGATTGATATGGTAATTATATTTATTGCTGCTGTGTATCTGATTCAGTTTCGCAAGATGAACCCAGTGCTTGTCATGGTTTTAAGTGGCGTGGCAAAACTTGGTATTTATCTTGTAGGAACCTTCCTTTTGTGATAATGTATTCATTGGAAATTTGTAACTATTCAGAGCTATGCAAAATTGCTTTCTGTGAATGCTTGCATTCAGACAGAATAGCAATTTTATATGGCGAGGTAACCACATGAGCAAAATAGAAGCATCGAAGATGCGATTTTGCGAATGGGGTTCTGAATAGTTACGGAAATTTTACGAAAATGAGAGGATAAACAATGCTTTTATATTTTATCAGACATGGACAGACAGACTGGAATAAAGACATGAGAATGCAGGGACAGTCAGATATTCCACTTAATGAAAATGGACGCGAATCTGCAATTGAGGCTGGAAAAACACTGGCAAATACCCATATTGACCTCGCCTTTTCAAGCCCATTAAAGCGTGCAAAGGAAACGGCAGAGCTTGTATTGGCAGGAAGAGATATTCCGATTATTGAGGATAAAAGAATCGAAGAAATTTGTTTTGGTATTTGTGAAGGCATGAGAGGAAGAGATGAAAATGGGCAGCCGGTTGGATGCTTTGCTGAGTTCTTTGCACATCCAGAGCAGTATAAGGCACCAGAAAACGGTGAGGATGCGAAAATGCTCTGCGCGCGTACATGGAACTTCCTTGAGGATATCACAACAAGAGAAGAGCTTCAGGACAAATCTATTTTAATTGCAACACATGGTGCAGCTTTGCAGTCAATGATGCTGTGGGTGAACAAACAGCCAATTTGTGATTTTTGGAAGAGTGGTCTTAAGAAAAACTGTTCCGTAACAAAGGTGGAAGTAAAAGACGGTCGGATTAAGGTACTAGAAGAGGGAGAAAAACAGTATACAGCATAAGAAAAAAGTCTTCTGTCGATTGTGACAGGAGACTTTTTCCTTATAAAAATAATTTTTTTGCATCATTTAGGCGCATATAGAATTGATCATAAAAATCAGATCCATCCTGATATGGTGTCAGGTAAAAGACTTTTAAAATATAGGAATGAAGCGTTTTTATTAGTTCGGGCGATAATCCCTGTGATGTCTTGGCAAGGTCTTTTAAAAAGTAGTGCCAGTCACAGACAAACTGCTCATAGCGCTTTAACTCTGGAATATTAATCCACTGGCGTACCTTTACCTTAGCTAAGTGTTCTTTTTTACATTGTCCTGTCTGTAAAAAGTAGGAAAATCCAGTGCCGTCATAGACGCGTCCCAGAGGAAACAGGCGGCAAAAGCCAGGGCGAAACATATGAATAGAGCAGCGTCCTGCTTCATTTAAAAAAGAACACTGATCCTTATCAGAAGTCATGGCAATTGCAGGTAAAACAATTCCATCAACAGGAGTCAATTGCAGCTGACCATTAAAAAGAGCAGCCGCAGGAACATGCAGTCCCTGAGACATCTGGTAAACATCAAATGGGTCTAATAAGATCGAATTGCCCATATGACAGCAGCATTCATGGCAGCCATCGCAGCCAAGACTGTCAGCACGCACCATATCAGAGGACGAGTAAAGTTTACCGTCCGAAATTTCATCCATAGAAACAGATCGAAACATAATAATTAAAATCCTTTTCATTTATCTTTTCCTTAATAGTACAACAAAACAAGCGAAAAATCCATCATTTATGTAAGAAAAATGTAAAGTTAATATCCTTGCAAATTAAAAAAAGTCTGATATATTAAAAGTAACAAGTGTTGTGTAAAAATAAGAGGAGGCTAAAAATATGTTATCAGTATTTATTTTGGCGATTTTAATAATTGCACTATTAGCATTTTTGTGGTATGGGTGGAAGAATCATAAATTCGGTGAACATTACGGAATCTATTTAATAGTGAGTGGACTGGCGATTGTTTTACTAGTGATTCATGTTTTTAAGAGAGAGCAATATGAGAATCTTATGCCTATTGTAACAGGTGATGTGATTATAATATTGGCATTTGTTATGGCGGGAATTATTGGATATAAGCAGAAGAGTTAATATTCGCGAGAAATCCATTCGGAACGGTACCCTTTGTTGATCTCGTAAATTTTAGAAGCGATTTTTAAGGTTTAAGGAAAGTGGTCAATGAGAAAGGAGTAAATGCAAATGAATACATTTATTGTAGAGGCGGAGAATTATAAAACGTTGCAAACAGAAAATGTTAACCTTTCTGAATATGGTATAACACCAGATTCTGTCTATTCTATAAAATTTGAAAAAGGACAGGATGATACTTTGATGCCACAGTATCAGGTGCGTTATTCAGCACATGAAGAGGTAACAGATGAGCTTTGGAACTGGCTAGAAGAATATGGCTGTTTGGAGCCATATCAAAAGGTACAACAGTATTATGAGGACTATCAGGCAATGTATCCGGCATATAATCAAGGTGAACTTTATTGTTATCCAGGAAAAGTGGCATATTTATCTTATTATGGGGATAAAATTGTGATCATACAGAATAATATGGAATTTTCATATTCAGGTCCTGCAATTTATTCAAAAGAGGAGTTACCGCAGGAACTTAAAAATATAGATCGCTATGCAAGCTACCAATATGGCGATTATTCATTAAGCAAAAATTTGGAAAAGATTGATCTGGAAGGCTGCAGTATGGCTGAAGCTGCAGATTACTGTAATGCAATTATGGAGCAGTATGGATATGAGTTTGCATCTGTTGACGTATATACAATAACATATGAGCACATTCAGGAAATTGTAAATGACACGCGATATAAGGAATGGTGTCTTGCACCAGGATATGATCCAGTTAATCAAACAGGCGGCGAATGGAGAGAAGGAGATGATGCCTACCTGATTGTATACAGAGATTTGTCTTGGAATAACCAACCGGTTCAAGTATCGGAGTATGCTAGTTGCAATTATGCCATTTATAGTCCGAGATATGGACTTATTGATATGTTAATCCAATATCCGCCAGAATATATTGGAGAAACGCAGTGCACTATTATTTCTGAGGAGGAGGCCTTAAAAAAGGCAAAAATTAAATTTAAGAAAGATTTTGAAGATGTAGAGACGATGCAAGTTCTTTCCAGCGAGGTGGTATATAGTTTAGATTCTGACAGTGGAACTAACACCGCATATGAATATGGAGATGAGAGGGAAGGAACATTTTCACCATATTGGAAAGTGACATTTTCAATGGCATCAATGTTCTCTGATGTTAGTGATAAAAGCGCAGAGCAGGAACAGCCAGTTGTGGATATACTCGTTCCAGCGATTAAGTGATATAATATTGTGCTTGTATAAATTTGGTTTGTGCAGTACTATGAAGAAAATAATTAGAAAAAGGAGCAGCAGTGCTATGGAATATATTTTAATGCACCGCACAAAAGAGATAGCGCGAATTGAGCTTGATGAGTTTTCAAATATCGCTTCGATTTATGAGGTGTATGATAGCAAGCATCTTCCAGTGGGAACTGTACAAAAAGAAGTAGTAAACAAGAGGGCATTGGCGAAATGGTGGTCAGGAAGATCAATTCCGGCAAGCAGGCAGGGTTTAAAAGAAGCATTGCAGAAGCTTGGAATGACAGTATCTCAGGAGCTTCTTGATAAATGCTATGGACTTAGTCTTTCTGATCAGTATTGGATTTTACCTAAAGGTGAACGAATCGCATGGGAAGCAATTAACTTTTTTGATCATTCTTTTTCAGAGGATGTTGGAAATCTTCTGTTTGGTCATGGCAGTGCATCTGAGAGTATGAGTCTTGTATCTCCTGATAATACCTCAGATGGACAATTGATGAAAAAATGGAAGATTGCAGATGGAAAGCGTATTCTAATGAAAGGTTCAAGTAAGCCATATTATCAGGAGGCTCTTTGTGAAGTTATTGCATCTCGTATCGCAAGTCGTCTTGGAATTAATCATGTAGAATATTCAGTGGTTTGGGAAAATGAGGAACCTTTTAGCCTTTGTGAGGATTTTATTACGAGGGATACTGAATTAATTTCTGCAAGCCATATTATGAATGCATTTAAAAAGCCCAATAATTTGTCAGAGTACGAATATTATATTCAGTGTGCAGAGAAGCTAGGCGTGTCGAATATACGAAAAGAAGTAGAAAAAATGATTGTATTGGACTTTATTATTGCAAATGAAGACCGGCATTTCAATAATTTTGGATTAGTAAGAAACGCAGTTACGCTAGAATGGATTGGGGCAGCGCCAATATTCGACTGTGGAACGTCACTTTGGTATAACACACAGGAATCACGTATAAAACCACTGGCACCGTCACTGCAGGGAAAGCCATTTAAGAAAACGCATGCAGAACAAATTCATCTGGTCAAGGATTTTTCATGGATAGATCTAAGTGCACTTGATGGGTTTGAAGAAGAGGCAGATGCAATTTTTGCCCAGTCTGAGTACCTGTCAGATTCGAGAAGAAATATTCTTGTAAATGCGATTCGAGAGCGAATTAACTTGATTGGAGAACTAATTTAAAGCGAATGTAGCCATTTCCAATAACCTTCCGGCAGCATATATCTCTTGCTTAATTTCTACATCTGCGGTAAGATAAATCTGTAATGATGTAAAGCACAGAGTACAGAAAGGAAAGACTGCCATGGAGTATGACAGATTTCAGGAAATCCTGCAGGAAGAGGCAGAAAAGATACCGGAAAAGTTCTATGAGGGACTTAACGGTGGTGTAATCATTTCAGAAGAGACAAAGCTAAGCCCCTATGCGCAGAACAATGATTTGTACATTGCAGGTCAATATCTGCACAGCTACCAGATGGGAAAACAGATCGTAATTTATTATGGAAGTATGATGCGTTTATTCGGCTATCTTGACGATGAAGGAATGCGCCGTGAGATTGCGCGTGTGCTGCGTCATGAATTAAAGCACCACATAGAAGGGCGTGCTGGTATTCGTTCTCTTGAAAAATGGGATGAAGAACAGATTGCAGCTTATCTGCAGAGAGGGCTTTGTGCGGAAAGGAAAAGGGAAAAATGAATCAGGAATGGTCATTGGACGTACTGTATCACGGATATGAGGATCCGAAGTTTGACGAAGACATGAAAAAATTTGAGAGTGAGGTTGCTGGAATGAAGGAAAAAATCGAAGCAGCCAAAAAACTCGACCCAGTAAAGGGACTGGAAACATGTCTTATGGTAAAAGAAGAAATGGCAGCATTAGGAAGCCGTCTTGGTGAGTTTATTTCATTGAAGGCATCTGTTAATACGTCAGATAGTAAAACAAATGATATGGGGGCACGTTATGACCGTATCGCAGCAAATCAGACAGCAGCAAACGTTGCATTTTGCAAGTATGTAGCTTCAATTGAAAATCTTGATCAGGTGATTGCACAGAGCAGTTTGCTGACAGAGTATAATTATTATCTTACAGAGATAAAGAAAGACGCGGCTCATATGTTATCAGATGATATGGAAGATCTGATTGCACATATGGATATCACAGGCGGCAGTGCATGGGGCAAGCTGTTTGACTATTTAACATCCACATTAAAGGTAGATTATGAGGGAGAGGTTATTACCCTTCCGGCAGTCAGAAATCTGGCAACAAGTGAGGATAAAGAAGTAAGAAAGAAGGCATATGAGGCTGAGCTTGCAAGCTATGATAAAATTGCAGACTCTATTGCATTTGCACTTAATAATATCAAGGGACAGGTATCCATGTTAAGCGAAAAGAAGGGATATGAGAGTCCTCTTGCCATGACACTTGAACAGTGCCATATGAAAAAGGAAACTCTTGATGCAATGTTCACTGCAATGCGCGAATATCTGCCAAAGTTCTGGGAATATTTAAAGGCAAAGGCAAAATATTTAGGATACGAAGGCGGATTGCCGTGGTATGAGATGTTTGCACCTGTTGGAAAGATGGATTCCAATTATACTGCAGAAACTGCAAGAGATACGCTTGTAGAAAACTTCAGCCATTTTTCAAAAGAATTGTCAGATATGATGGCACGCGCTTTCGCAGAGAGCTGGATCGATTTTTATCCTCATGAGGGAAAGGTAGGCGGTGCATTCTGCGCTAATGTGACGACCGAAAAGCAGAGCCGTATTTTGACTAATTTCAATGGTTCATTTGATTCAGTTGTAACACTTGCACATGAGCTTGGCCATGCTTTCCACAATAAGCAGATATTTGAGAATCGTATCTTAAATCAGGATTACTCTATGCCAGTTGCAGAGACAGCTTCTACTTTTAATGAGACACACTTTATGTTGAGTGCATATAAAAAGTCAAATGATCCACAGGAAAAGCTTGCTATTCTGGAAAATTTGCTGTCAGGAACAACGCAGATTATCTGTGATATTTATTCCAGATTTTTATTTGAGGATGCAGTATTCCATAAATGTGAAGCGCAGTTTTTGATGACAAATGACTTAAAGGAGATTATGCTTGATGCTCAGAAGCAGGCATATGGAGATGGCCTTGATCAGACAAAGCTTCATCCATATATGTGGACTTGCAAGGGTCACTACTATTCATCAGGATTAAGCTACTACAACTTCCCATATGCATTTGGCGGCTTATTTGCAATGGGTCTGTACACACAGTTTTTAAATGAGGGAGAGAGCTTTGTTCCGAAATATAATGCACTGCTAAAAGCAACTGCGACATGCTCCGTAGAGGATACAGCAAAAATGGCAGGAATAGATCTGACAAAGCCAGATTTTTGGAGAAGCAGCCTTCAGACATTTGCAAATCTGATTGATGAATATGCAGCATTGATCGGCTAAAAAATGCTCGGTTCGTACTTTTCCCTGCAATTTCGCATGGCTCTGAATAGTTAATAAATTATTTATTTTTGATAATGGTTTGGTAAGAATTCGTAAGATTTCTTTAAGGTGATGGTCAAAATTTGGACACAAATAACATGTATTATATAGACAAAGCTTAGATGAAAGCTTTTGAAACAGTCGGCCATAGATGCATTATGAGTAAGTGCATTGGCTGTGAATTAGAGAAATCCACAGGCAGACAAAACATCAAGCCGGGTGAGTTACCGGCAGCCCTCCCCCTTTTTTAGTACCCTGGCGAAAGCCAGGGTATTTTTTTTGTAAAAGTTCACGCGTCATGCTAGATCTGGACAAATTTCATGCTTGCATGAAAATTTGACAGATCAGCAGGACGAAGTGGACGCCCGTTAATGAACAAAACAAAGCTGCGAGCAAACTTAGTTTGCGATTAGCAGCGACGCACGGAACGTGCGTTTTTGTGAATGGGTGTCCCGTGAACAGTGGTGAAACCATTGCGTGTTTTGCGAATGGGCGCGGTAACCTGTCCCCGATGCTCTTTCGTAACATAGCACCGAATGAGCTTTTGTGACTATTGTTCACTTTACATTCATCTCTATTTGTGCTAAAGTAATCAATGATTTTTATTGATTGCCTGTGAAGACTCAGGCGGAAGGAGAAAGAAAGGAATGAGTTTTAAGGAAAAGGCCGTTTCATGGCGGCAGGAGGTACATATCGGCAAGACAAAACCACGTCTGATCAAGGCGGCAATATTGTTGCTTTGTTTTGGCATTCTGATTGGCATGGCTTGGTATTACAGTGAATTTTCTGCAAAAGATTGTGCGATTCTTGCAGGTATTTGTGTGCTCACTCTCGCCATATATATGATTGATATGCCAGTGCATCCAGTGATCCGCATTCTATTTGCACTTGTCATCCCGTTAGGCTGTTTTTACACGTTTGAGACACTGACTCATCAGATGAGTACCATGATTGAGCTGGCAAAGCGGCTTAATATTGCATTTTACTATTGGTTATTTTTATTTGTGTTCTTTATAGCTGGGCGAACTAGCATTTCAATGGCCATCTGTGTGTCAGCAATTGCCATTATTGGTGTTGGCAACTATTTTGTTGTGATGTTTCGTTCAAACCCGATTGTTCCATGGGATATATATTCCTTTGAAACAGCAATGGGTGTGGCAGACAACTACGTCTTTTCAGTAGATTGGGCGCTTGCAGAGCACATCGCAATGTTTATTTTAATGTTAATTGTCGGTGTGAGAACCAATATTCGTCTGAATAAAAAAATTCTGCGTCCGATTCTTACTGTGGCTATGTGTATTCCGGCTTATTTTTATATTTCATATTTATGGCAGGATAATTTAGAGAGAAATACAGGATTAAATGATACTTTGTTTAATGCAAAGTATATGCACAGTAAGGATGGCTTTTTTGTGTCATTCATTTTGGACATCCATTTTCTTCAGATTGAAGAGCCAAAAAATTACTCAGATGAGTATGCATTATCTCTACTAAATAAACAGAAAGTGGAAAAAGTGGAGACACCAGAAGAACTGCCAGATATCATTGCCATCATGGATGAGACATTTTCAGATCCGGCAGTGCTTGGTGAGTTTGAGACAAACAAAGATTATATGCCGTTTGTCCATAGCATCTTAAGAGGTGAAGTAGCCAATACAATCAGTGGTTATGCTGATGTTTCTGTTCTTGGAGGAAATACAGCAAACTCTGAGTTTGAATTTTTAACTGGAAATTCCATGGCATTTTTCCCAAATGGATCAGTTCCATATTTACAGTATATACGTGATGGTATCAGCACAATTGTTCCTCAGTTAGAGGAGTATGGTTATACGACATATGGTACACATCCATACCGCGCAAAGGGATGGAATCGTGAGTTCATCTATGATCTTATGGGCTTTGACTATCGTTATTTCCAGGGAAGCTTTCCATTTGAGGACAAGCTTCGCAACTATGTTTCTGATGAAGCTGATTTTAAGAGTATTTTAGAGTGGCGCAACAACACAGAAGGACCATTCTTTATGTTTAATGTTACTATGCAGAATCACAGCAACTATGGCGGTGATTTTGATAACTTTGATCCGCAGATTGTTGCTAAGTTTAAGAATACATATTCAAATAAATATCTGAACAAATATTTGTCTTTGATGTACGAAACAGATCAGGATGTTGCATCACTTTTAAGTGAATTATCTCAGTCAGATAGAAAGACTATTGTTGTGTTCTGGGGCGATCATCAGCCAAATGATTATGTGGTTCGTCCAATTTACAAAGAGTATGGCCTTGATTTTGACAATCAGACATACGAACAACAGCAGCAGCGTCAGAAGACGCCATTTTTCATCTGGGCAAATTATGATATTCAAGAGCAGACAAATGTAGAGATCAGCTTGAATTACCTGAATATTCTGCTGTTTGAGACTGCTGGATTACAGCTTGATGAATACCAGACATTCCGTAAAAATCTGTGGCAGGGTCAAATTCCAATGATGAATGCAGTCGGCTATCGAAATGATGACGGCGATCTGGTGGAGTACGACGATGCACCTGAGGAAATTCAGAATCTTTTGAATGAGTATCAGAATATTCAGTATTACCGCATGGAGCGTGAATATTCGAAGAAAAAGTGACGTTCTGTGTGTGGTGGCGGTATTTTTCACGTGTTGCCATTCCACCGCGTATATGACGCTCAGATTTATTGATATCGAGAATAATCCGTGTCTGGAAAGCCAGGCGCGGATTTATTTGTATCAAACGCTGTGTGACATCCTTGTGAACTGTTGATTTGCTGACACCAAACTGTCTGGCTGTCTGGCGAACCGTGGCGCCGTTGTCAACAATGTACTGTGCAATGTGAATGGCGCGTTCCTCTATGTAATCTCTCATAAAACCCTCAAAAAAATATTTGTTTTTACAATGTATGCATAGGCAAATGAGAATAGAAATGCTATAATGGAAAAATGGGAGATCATTCTAAATAATAGAAAGAGAGGGAATACAATGGAAAAAGAAAAAACAGTTCTCGAGGTATGTACAGACAGCATAGAGTCTGCAATTGCAGCCAAAAAGGGAGGCGCAGATCGTATTGAGCTGTGCAGCAATCTGATCATAGGAGGAACGACACCAGATACGAAGATGTATCGTATCATTCAAAATGAGGCTGGGATTCCGGCGCGCATTTTAATTCGTCCAAGATTTGGCGATTTTTGCTACAGCAAATATGAAAAGAAACTGATTCTGGAACAAATTCAGGCGTTTCGCGAGGAAGGCGCACAGGGCGTTGTTATCGGTGCACTGCTGCCTGACGGAAGTTTTGATCTGGAGTTTATGGAAGAATGTATGAAGGCGGCTGGAAATTGTAAGGTGACATGTCATCGTGCATTTGATATGTGCAGAGATCCATTTGAGGCACTAGAGGCACTGATTAACCTTGGTGTGGACACATTGTTAACGTCTGGACAGGAGCCATCAGCGTTGGCAGGAGCAAATTGTCTTGAAGCACTTGCAGCAAAAGCAGAAGGAAGAATCCATATTTTGGCAGGAGCAGGTGTGTCAGATGCTGTAATAAAGCCATTATATGAAAAAGGAATCAGACATTTCCATCTTTCGGCAAAGATAGAGCTTGAGAGTGCAATGAAGTATCGAAATACAAGAGTAAGCATGGGTCTTCCGGGAATGAGTGAGTATATGATCTGGCAAACAGATGATAAGAAGGTAAGAAGTGCACGTATGGTGCTTGATGCATGCAGCGGCAAAGAGGCATAAGAAGCTTATATGTGTGTCTATTTGAAAGACAGCATTAGAAAAGGCCCAGCAAATCATTGAAATGCCGGACCCTGTATAGGGAGAATCACAAGTATCTTGTCTTTTGAAGGGGGGCCCGGTGCCTTACAGCACCGGGTATGAGTATGAAAAAGCTTTCAAGTGATGGGGAATCGACTTGAAGTACTTTTTAAGTACAGTTATAATGTATCTCAAAAATGTGACAGAAGTTTGTACGAAATCTGAATAAAGAAGAAAAAAAATTAAGGAATTATGAAACAAAAGAAGAACCAAACAAGCCTTAATAAATTCGTAAGAAGTATTTTTTGGGAAAATCGAAAAAAATACTTTCCCTTTTTCAAGATATTGTATATAATGATACTTGTGTAGGCATTTATCCGGGGGATACTTGTCTTGGGAAAGGAGTTTTAACCATGGCATTTGGCGTGTCAACTGATATAGGAATTGATTTGGGAACTGCCAGTATTCTGGTATATATAAAGGGGAAGGGCGTCGTCTTAAAGGAGCCCTCCGTTGTAGCATATGACCGCAATACCAACGAGATAAAAGCGATTGGTGAAGAGGCACGTATGATGATTGGACGCACCCCTGGAAATATCGTTGCAATCCGTCCGCTTAAGCAGGGCGTAATTGCTGACTATACGATTACGGAAAAGATGATCCGATACTTTATTCAAAAGGCAATCGGAAAGAGAACATTTAGAAAACCGCGCATTTGTGTCTGCGTACCGAGCCAGATTACGGAAGTAGAGAGGAAAGCTGTAGAGGATGCAACCTTTAATGCAGGTGCAAGAGAGGTTTATCTTGTTGAGGAGCCACTTGCAGCAGCAATAGGTGCAGGCATCGATATCACAAAGCCTTGTGGAAACATGATTGTTGATATTGGAGGCGGAACTACAGATGTGGCTGTAATTTCACTCGCAGGAACTGTTGTCAGTGAATCTATAAAGGTAGCTGGTGATGATTTCAATGAGGCAATTGTACGCTACATGAGAAAGAAGCATAATCTTTTAATTGGCGAGCGCACAGGTGAGGAAATCAAGATTAAGATTGGTACCTGTTATCCGCGCCAGGAAGAGCTTGCAATTGATGTAAGAGGCCGCAATCTTGTAACTGGTCTTCCAAAGACAGTTACGATTACATCAGAGGAGACTCTTGAGGCACTTTCTGAGTCAGCAAATCAGATCGTAGAGGCTGTACATATGGTACTTGAAAAGACACCTCCGGAGTTAGCAGCTGATATTTCCGATCGTGGTATTGTACTTACGGGCGGCGGCGCGTTGCTGACAGGACTTGAGCAGCTTCTTGAGGAACGTCTTGGAATCACGACGATGACAGCTGAAGAACCAACTACTTGCGTGGCAGTTGGAACTGGAAAATATATGGAAGTTATGAACTCGATAAGAGATTAATAAGTTAGTAGGTAATATAGTGAGACAGACCGGCAAAAGAGGGCGAAAAGCAACATCTTTGCCGGTTCGTTTTGTTCATGCAGGAAAACTATGTAAGGGTGAGAAAATGGTAGAGTTACAGGGATATATAGACCGGATTGTCTTTCGCAATGAAGAAAACGGTTACTCGGTACTTTGTATGAAGGAGGGAAACAAGGAGGAGTTTCTTGTTGGCGTTTTTCCTGATGTGTCCGAGGGAGAATATTTAACTGCGCGCGGGGAGATGAATGTCCATCCGATTTATGGAAAACAGCTTCGTGTTCAGGAGTATGAATTTACCGCGCCGAGTGACGCAGCTTCGACATTAAAATATTTAAGTTCCGGTGCAATAAGGGAATTGGAGAGGCGTTAGCGACAAGAATTGTTAAAAAGTTTGGTGATGATACATTTCGCATTATGGAAGAGGAACCGGAGCGTTTGGCAGAGGTGAAGGGGATCAGCATGAGAAAGGCACTAGAAATTTCAGGTGCCGTTGCAGGAAAGAGGGATCTTCGTCAAGCGATGTTGTTTTTGCAGCAATATGGCATCACTCAGAACCTTGGCATGAAAATATACAATTTTTATCAAGGTCGTTTGTATCAGGTGATTCGTGAAAATCCTTATAAGCTTGCAGATGACATTGACGGTGTAGGATTTCGTATTGCAGATGAGATAGCATCGAAAGCTGGAATTTTGCCAGATTCTGATTTTCGTATCAGGAGTGGAATCTTGTATGTGCTTGAACAGGCAACAGGACAGGGACACACATGTCTTCCGATGGATCAGCTGATGCAGGAGGCTAGACGGCTGCTTGGTGTGGAGATTGATTCTATGAATGACCGCATCATGGATCTGATCATGGATAAGAAAATTGTTGTTAAGACAAAAGAAGACATTCAGATGGTGTATTCCTCTGTAAGCTACTATACAGAGCTGACGATTGCACAGATGCTTAAGGATTTGAATATAAAAGATACAATTACATCTGATGAGATTGCGGCAAAGATCAAGGCAATTGAAACAGAGCAGGATATTGCACTTGATGAGCGTCAGCGCCTTGCCGTATCGGAAGCAGTCAATAATGGTCTGACAATCATTACCGGAGGACCAGGAACAGGAAAGACAACAACGATACGAACAATAATTCGCTATTTTGAGAAGGAAGGTCTTGATATTTTATTGGCTGCACCGACTGGACGCGCGGCAAAGCGCATGAAGGAGGCAACAGGATGTGAAGCAAAAACTGTGCATCGTCTTCTGGAGCTTTCTGGAATGGTGGGCGAGGGTGCAACATCATTTGGACGAAATGAAGATAATCCACTTGAGACAGATGTTGTGATTATTGATGAGGTATCAATGGTTGATATCTTTTTAATGAAATCACTTCTTCGTGCACTAGTTCCTGGAATGCGTCTGATTCTTGTAGGTGATGTGAATCAGCTTCCAAGCGTAGGCCCTGGAAATGTACTGCGCGATATGATCTATTCAGATGCGTTTCCAGTTGTACGCCTTGAGAAAATTTTTAGACAGGCAGCAGAGAGTGATATCATCATGAATGCGCACCGAATTAATGCTGGAGAGATGGTGGAGCCAAGACCCGGAAGCCGCGATTTTCTTTTTATTAAGCGCGATAATCCAGGAAATATCATCGGCGCGACAATCACGCTTTTAAAGGATAAGCTTCCTAACTATGTAAACAGCAGCACACGTGACATTCAGGTATTAACACCGATGAGAAAAGGTCTTCTTGGTGTAGAACAGCTAAATGCTGCTTTGCAGGAAGCACTGAATCCGCCGGATCCTTCTAAGCAGGAACTTACTGTTGGCAGTTTTATTTTGCGTGAGGGTGATAAAGTCATGCAGATCAAAAACAATTACCAGATGGAGTGGAAGGTGTTAAATAGTTATCGTATGCCGCTTGATGAGGGTGTCGGCGTATTCAATGGAGATATGGGAATTGTGAGGGAAATAAATTCCTATACTGAAAGGATTACAGTTGAGTTTGAGGAAGGACGCCGTGTTGAATATGAGTTTAAGCAGGCAGAGGAATTGGAACTAGCTTATGCCGTTACAATTCACAAATCACAAGGAAGTGAGTATCCGGCCGTGATTTTGCCGCTTCTTGGAGGTCCAAGGATGTTAATGAACAGAAACTTGCTTTATACGGGAGTTACAAGAGCGAAGAGCTGTGTTTGCATTGTGGGAAGTGTGCACACTTTTCAGGAGATGATCGCAAACGAACAGGAGCAAAAACGTTACAGCGGATTAAAGGATCGGATAAAGGAGGTATATGAGCTGGCTTGATGAGTTATTTTTCCCAAGGCGCTGCCCGGTATGCAGAGACATTGTAAGTCCATGGGGAGAAATGATTTGTGATATCTGCAGAAAAAATTTTCATTTGGTAGCAGATAAGGGCTGTTTAAAATGTGGCCGTCTGCTGCTTAATGAAGAAAAGGAATATTGTGAGGACTGCATGAGAATGAAGCGTTGCATTGTCCGCAGCCTAACCGGATATGATTACAGGCAGGAATGGGTTCACAAAATGATCTTTCATGTAAAGTATCATAATGAAAGACAGCTTCTTGACTACCCTTGCAGCGAGGCAGCTCATGAGTACCGAGATACTGTTATGCGATGGCAGTGTGACTGTTTAATTCCTATTCCGCTTCATCCATCAAGACAAAAAAAGCGTGGTTTTAATCAGGCAGAGGAGATTGCCAGGCGAATAGGAGAAGATTGGTCACTTCCAATTGACACAAAAGTTCTAATTCGTGTCAAAAAGACACGTCCGCAAAAAGATCTCGACAGTGCAACGCGTCAGAAAAATCTTGAAGATGCATTTATAGCAGATAAAAAACGGGCACAGGCATACAAACGCGTGATACTTGTCGATGATATTTATACAACAGGAAGCACCATGGAATCATGTGCTAAAGCACTTCTCGCGGCGGGAGTACAGCAAGTCTACGGATTTGCACTCAGCTCAGGGCGGGATGAAGCATCATAGTTATAGCTCGCGCAAAGCCCGAAACCATTGCACCGAAGGGCTTTCGGATCATGGTGCGTAAACTGCCGCATTTTATATTTTTTTTAGAATCATTCGCTCATTTTTTAGATACGCATTAGGAAGAATCTGATATAATAAGCTTATGGCAGCCAGTTATCGAGAAAGCTCATAAATTTTGAGCAGGCAAGCTGGTAAAACAAAAGAAAGGAGAGTGCCATGAAGCTGAAAAATAAACTGATCATATCATTTTTAATGATTATGGCAATACCGTTGTTTTTATTTTGTGTATTTAGCGTTGTGTTAGTACGCTATCAGTTTGTAATCATTCAGAACAGCTATGGCGTGTCAGCAGAGTTTACGGATTTTTTTCCTAATAATAATAAATTATTTAGTCAGCTGATGAACAATGTACAGCTGAAATTGCAGGATGAAATAGAAGAAGACAGTCAGTTGCTGGAAGACAAAAAGATGCTGGAAAAGTACTGTGAGAAGGAGGCAGGAGAATTTATTAATGTAGTTGTTCTTAAGGATGAGGACATTTACTACAGCTATAAGCCTCTCAAGCAGGAAGAGATTGAGGCAATCGAAAGAGAGTCACAGGAAACAATAGATGCAGCCGATGATACTAGTACTGTATATCTGAGTAAGGAGAATACTATACTTGGAAAGGCAGCTGACAGCAAATTTGCAGATGGAAGCCGTGCACAGGTATATACACTTGTAAAGGTTAATCAGTGGCTTCCAGAGTTAAAGCAGCTTGTCGTTCAGTTTGTGCTGGCAATGATTTTTATCCTATTTTTGACGGCATGTATTTTCACAACATGGATTTACCGCTCAGTTGTACAACCTATTAAGGAGCTTCGCCTGGCCACTGAGAAAATTAAGTCAGGAAATCTTGATTTTTTGGTGACTGCTGCATCAAATGATGAGATGGGGCAGCTTTGTACAGATTTTGAGAAGATGAGACAGCGCCTAAAGGAAAGTGCAGAGGAGAAGATACGTTTTGACAACGAAAATCGTGAGCTGATTAGTAATATCTCGCATGATTTGAAAACACCTATCACATCTATCAAGGGATATGTGGAAGGAATCATGGATGGTGTTGCTGATACACCAGAAAAGATGGAACGTTATCTTAAAACTGTCTACAACAAGGCAAACGATATGCAGCGCCTTATTGATGAACTGACATTTTACTCAAAGATTGATACTAATCGCATTCCATACAATTTTAGAAAAATCAATGTCAGCGATTATTTTGGAGATTGTGCCGAAGAAGTTGGACTTGATCTTGGTGCAAAAAATATTGTATTCCAGTATGCCAATTATGTAGATGAACAAGTAATGGTTATTGCTGATCCAGAGCAGATTCGAAGAGTGGTCAATAACATCATCAGTAATTCATGCAAATACTTTGACAAGTCACAGTGCTTTATCAATATGCGAATAAAAGATGTCGGTGACTTTATTCAAGTTGAGATTGAGGATAATGGAAAAGGAATTGCGACAAAAGATATTCCATATATATTTGATCGTTTTTACCGCACTGATTCATCGCGCAATTCGGCAAAGGGAGGAAGTGGTATCGGCCTTTCTATTGTGCGCAAGATACTAGAGGATCATGGCGGAAAAGTTTGGGCTTCAAGTAAAGAAGGTACTGGAACAGTTGTGTACTTTGTTTTGAGAAAATATCAGGAAAATGTACAAAATGTAGAGTCAGCAGAGGCAGGCGATACAGATGAAAAAATAAAGAGACTAAGGCAAAGGAACAAAAGTAAAAGAAGCAAAAACAAAAGAGCAAAAAGTGACGAAAGAAAGCGGTACAGGAAAGGTTGTATTTACGCAGGATAATTCGTCAAAAAATTCAACGCATATAATGCAGATGCGCGGAAAAGAAAGGAAGGAATGACATGGCAAGCATATTAATAATAGAAGATGAAATTAGCATTGCAGAGTTAGAAAGAGATTATCTTGAGCTTTCTGGATTTGAGGTGGAGATTGAAACATCTGGTACTAGTGGACTTGAACGTGCACTCAAGGAAGATTTTAATCTGATCATTTTAGATCTGATGCTTCCAGGAATTGATGGATTTGATATCTGCAAGAAGATTCGTGAGAATAAGAATACACCAATTATAATGGTTTCAGCAAAGAAGGATGATATTGATAAGATCAGAGGTCTTGGTCTTGGTGCTGATGACTATATGACAAAACCATTTAGTCCAAGTGAGCTCGTTGCAAGAGTAAAGGCACATATGGCACGCTATCAGAGATTAGTTGGCAGCAATGCACAGCAAAATGATATTGTGGAGATTAGAGGAATCAAGATTGACAAAACAGCGCGCCGAGTGTGGGTAAATGGTGAGGAAAAGGCATTTACAACAAAGGAATTTGATCTTTTGACGTTTCTTGCTGAAAATCCGAATCATGTTTTCACAAAAGATGAGCTGTTTCGTGAAATCTGGGATATGGCATCAATCGGTGATATCGCAACTGTAACTGTTCATATTAAGAAGATTCGCGAAAAGATTGAGTATGATACATCCAAGCCGCAGTATATTGAAACGATCTGGGGTGTAGGCTATCGCTTTAAGGTTTGATGGCTGTTATAAAAGAATTGTTGTGAGAGGAAGGAGAAAAGGCATAGTAATACAACTGTGCTTTCGAAGAGTATGAAAAAGTACATTTTATTTGATTTAGACGGTACGTTGACAGATCCGATGGAAGGAATCTGCAAATCAGCGGCAAGGGGACTGGCACATTTTGGGATTAAAGCTGATTACCATGATCTGACATTTTTTATCGGACCGCCGCTTTTAGATACGTATCGTGACAGGTATGGTATGAATGATGAGCAGGCAAGGGAAGCTGTTGCTGCTTTTCGTGAGTATTTTCAGCCGACTGGAATTTACGAAAATGAAATTTATCCGGGTATTGAAGAAATGCTAAAAGAACTTCAGGATAAAGGGTATTTTCTTGCGATGGCAACCTCAAAGCCAGAAGCATTTGCTGATATTGTGATGCGTCATTTTCATATCCGTGATTATATAAAGGTAATGGCCGGCGCTACGATGGATGAGGGAAGAACTAATAAGGCAGAAGTTTTAGCATATGCGTTGGAACAGATGAATATTTCAGATTTGTCTGAGGCTGTCATGGTTGGTGATCGAAGCTATGATGTAAAGGGAGCACAGGCAATGGGAATTGACAGTGTAGGTGTTCTGTATGGATATGGAAGCCGTGAGGAATTAGAAGAAGCAGGGGCTACGAAGATTGCGAAGAGCGTAGAAGATTTAAAAAATATTCTTTTGAATTGGAAATAATTGAAAGAAAATGAAGCTACGTTAAGTAGACGGAAACTAAGTTTAAGTATATAGGGCTTTGGTTCAAGGCATGGGCTGTAGAACCAAGGCTCTTTTTGCAACGATTCAGATTCAGAATAATGTAAAGTCGAGGTGTGGCTCTGAATTGCTGCTGGTAAATTTAAAAAGATTCAGTCAACAATGGAGTTGATACGCATCACAGCTGGTAAGTATTTTAAAATTGTTTGAATAATTCTATACAATTTACACAATTGAGGAAAGATAAAGAAAAACTTAAAAATATTTTTAAAAAGTACTTGACAAAATAGGAGACGTAGGCTATAATGAAGTCACAACAAAGAAATAAACATCCAAAAAAATAGGGAGGGAAACCCAGAAAAGGAGGTACGGTCCAAAGTACAATTAAACTTCGTTTCATTACTTTATAAAAAGTAGTTGAGACATAGGAAAAAAGATTCGGCACGGAATGGATTTTCAAATCTGCCAAAAGCAATCAAAGATTTCTTATTTGTGAAGAGAAAACAAATAAGAGGAACCCCAAAGAGAAAGAAAAGAATCGAAGGGAAGCCGATAGAAAAACGTGGTATTTATATTTCGGAAATATGATGAGAGGTATTTTTATCACAGAATAGTCTATCTTATCAAAGAAATGCAGGCAGACAAATAAAAATCAAAAAAAGAAAAAGATGTTCTTGCAGGATGAATCAACAAACAACTAAATAGTAAAAACAAAGCGGATAAGAAAGAGTGAAAAAACCAAAAAAGAAATCTTATTCCTAAACCTGAAAAGTTGACAGCCAAAGAAAGAGGTATTGTCCAATGGATAGCGAGGTTTGAGAGCGGGTATCGAAGAAAAAGAATCGGTACCCGCTTTTTTGGTGTTTGGGAATAAAAGCGAAGATATTATTTCTTTGCTGCTTTCAAGCTGCAAAAAAATGAAAAAACTTGTTGACAAACTCTTTGAAGGGTGGTATTATAGTCAACGTCGCTGAAAACAACACAGACACAACAAAAACAATTCAGAAACAATAATGAGAATTGTGACAATAACAAAAACAATTCAAAATTATTAAAAACAATGAATTGAAAAAAAGTTGAAAAAGTACTTGACAAACGCAAGCGACTGTGATATATTATATGAGCTGTCGCTGAGACGGCAAAGAAAAAATCACAAAGAACCTTGATAATTGAACAGTATAACCAACCCTGAAGATTTCTTAAAAAGCCAGATTGCGAAAGCAGTCAGGCGAGTGAAATTTTTAGCGTAGTATAAACTACAACCTATA
>ENA-OPYX01000314-OPYX01000314.1-human-gut-metagenome-genome-assembly--contig:-NODE-314-length-28963-cov-3.555209_pt1 | contig 28963 bp, 25 predicted proteins | sample MGYA00242639_ERZ504486 | MGnify/ENA primary metagenome ERZ504486 (study PRJEB26092, sample SAMD00036296) | human gut metagenome | host: Homo sapiens | study: EMG produced TPA metagenomics assembly of... | reverse complement strand
ACTGGCTTTCGGTCTATTGGCAAACAACCTACGCTTTGTCGTACCAAACAGAAACGAAAGCAATAAGAGCAGGTGGAAAACTTGTCGGTTTTGGGAACGCTTTTTAGGGGCTGTGGAAGTCTTAAAAACAATCGGCTAAAGGAAGTAAACGCAAGCTTAAAGGAAAGTAATCAAAAGTTAGAGAAAGCGCAAAATACAGTTGCTGAGGCTCTTGCAGCAGCAAAAGCAGCAAGCAAAGCAAAGGGGTGACTTTCTTGCCAATATGTCACATGATATCAGAACACCGATGAATGCGATCATTGGAATGACGGCACTTATTGAGCATGACGCGGAGTCACCAGAGAAAATACGAGAGTATACAAAGAAGGTGAATAATTCCAGTCAGCATCTGCTAGGTCTAATCAATGAAGTGTTGGATATGAGTAAGATTGAGAGCGGAAAGCTGGTCTTAAATTCAGCTGAATTTGATTTAAAAGAACTTTTAGAGCAGGTGGAAGCGGGCTTTCGTCCTCAGATGAATGCAAAAGAACAAAAGTTTTCGATTACAACAAACCAGATCTCTCATAACTGGCTGATTGGAGATAATGTTCGCGTTCTCAAATTTTAAATAATTGCTTTCAAATTCTTTCAAATATACACCGACGAAAGGGCAGATTTCGCTTAGATGTGGATGAATTAAAACAAACTTCTCATAACTATGCCAAAATTTGTTTCGCGTCAGCGACAATGGAATCGGAATAGTTCGGAATATTTAAGCCGAATTTATGATTCGTTCAGCAGAGAAGAAAGAACGACAGTCAATACAATTCAGGGAACCGGACTTGGAATGTCAATTGTAAAAAGCCTTGTTGATTTAATGGGTGGAAGCATTAGTGTAGACAGTATTCAGGGAAAAGGTACGCAATTTGTAGTGGTTCTGGATTTTAAATTTCAGAAAGAAATGAAAAGCGAGAGGAAAAGCCAGAGACGGTTGAATTAGATGAGAATACAGGTTTAAAAGGAATGCATTTCTTGTGTGCAGAAGACAATGAGTTAAATGCTGAGATTTTGTCTGAATTGCTTGAGATAGAAGGAGCATCCTGCGAGATTTGTGAGAATGGACAAGTTGTAGTTGAACGATTTGAACAGTCAAAGCCAGGTGAATTTGATATGATCTTGATGGATGTTCAGATGCCAATCATGAATGGATATGAGGCAACGAAGGCAATTCGAAGCGGAACACATCCATTGGCAAAGACAATTCCAATCATTGCGATGACAGCAAATGCCTTCTCTGAGGATATTCAAAACTCACTAAATGCCGGAATGGATGCACATGTATCAAAGCCAGTTGATATGAAGACACTGATTAAAACAGTTCACAGCATTCAAAGCGGTGTGTGGGGGGGGCAAAACCTTCGGCGCAATGACACATGGCTGAGTTTTGGACAAATTGTCCAGAAGTAGAAAATTAAATAGGATGTTAAGAAATGGTAAAGGAGCTGTTACGGTAAGTAGCGGCTCTTTTTCTACCCATAAAGGGCAGATTCACAGCATGGGAGGTCGGCGGCAAAAGCCGTCTCCTAATCGATTAGAAAATATAATGCTTGTAATTTATCTCGTTTAGGAATATAATCAATATGTATCTTGCCCCAAATGTGTACTGCACTATGTGGCGGTACACATTTTCCATAAGGGGGGATTTAAAATTGAAAAGAAAAAAAGTAATATTGTTCCTGCTGTTGACGGGCATGGCACTTTTAGCAAGTTGTGGGAAAAAGAGTGTAAAAAAAGAAGAGGCAGAAACAATTAGGGTGTATTTATGGACCACAAATTTGTATGATAAATATGCACCTTATATTCAGTCACAGCTTCCAGATGTGAATATTGAATTTGTAGTTGGCAATAACGATTTGGATTTTTATAAGTTCTTGGATGAAAATGGCGGACTTCCTGATATTATTACGTGCTGTCGTTTCTCACTTCATGATGCAAGTCCGCTTAAGGATAGTCTTATGGATCTTTCCACAACAAATGAGGCAGGTGCAGTCTATAATACATATCTCAATAATTTCATGAACGAGGATGGAAGTGTGAACTGGCTTCCTGTATGTGCGGATGCACATGGATTTGTAGTAAACAAAGGATTGTTTGAAAAGTATGATATTGAGCTGCCAAAAGATTATGACAGCTTTGTTTTGGCATGCCAAAAATTTGAAGAAGCAGGTGTTCGCGGATTTACGGCAGATTATTACTATGATTATACATGTATGGAAACACTGCAGGGACTGTCTGCTTCAGAGCTTACATCTACGGATGGACGTAAGTGGCGTACTGCTTATAGTGATCCTGCCAACAAAGAGCGTGTTGGTCTGGATGATATTGTTTGGCCGCAGGCTTTTGAGCATATGGAACAGTTTATTAATGACGTGAAATTGGGACAAGATGATCTGGATCTTACTTATGATGATGTAATAAGTATGTATCAAAATGAAGAGCTTGCTATGTATTTTGGCACTTCAGCTATGGTGAAGACATTTCAGGATCAGGGCATCGACACAGCGTTTTTACCATTCTTTAATCAGAATGGTGAAAAATGGATCATGACAACTCCATATTTTCAGATAGCCTTAAATAAAGATTTGGAACAGGATGATTCGCGACGCAAAAAAGCAATGAAGGTATTAAAAGAGATGATGTCAGAGGAAGCGCAAAATCTAATTATTGCGGATGGTCAGGATATGTTAAGCTACAGTCAGGATGTGGATTTTTATCTTACTGAGTATTTAAAAGATATTAAGCCTGTTATTGAAGAAAACCATATGTATATTCGCATTGCGTCAAATGATTTCTTTTCCATTTCTAAAGATGTGGTTTCTAAGATGGTTGCAGGTGAGTATGATTCAAATCAGGCATATCAGGCCTTCAATGATCAGCTTAAGGAGGAAAAATCAGCTTCTGATGATGTTGTGTTGAAGGTACAGAATACATATTCAAATTACTTCCATGCTGACGGAGGAAATGAAGCTTATTCAGTTATGGCAAATACGCTGCGCGGTATTTACGGGACAGATGTGCTTATTGCAGCGGGAAACAGTTTTACAGGAAATGTGCTGCAGGCTGATTACACTAAAAAAAATGGCAGGCAGCATGATCATGCCAAATAGTCTTTTTTCTTACAAATGTGAAATAACAGGAGCAAAGCTAAAAGAAATATTGAAAGCTTTTGTGGAAGGCTGCGAGGGCGGATTTATTCCATTTAACCGTGGTTCACTGCCAGTTGTCAGCGGCATTTCTATGGAGGTTAAGGAAGATGGCGATGGCTATACATTGACTAACGTTAAAAAAGACAAAAAGGCAATCAAAGATGATGATACATTTACAGTGATGTGTCTGGCAACAAAAAAACATATGGAGCCATTTCTTTCATCAGAAGGTGATATGTTCGAAGGTGGAGAAACGTTTGTGAAGGATACGTGGACCAATTATGTCTTAGGGGATGATGCTGTTTTGGCAAAGCCAGAATCATATATCACTTTGAGGTAAGTAGATGGATGAGATAAAATACAGAAAAAAGAAACAATTCATGAAAACGAGATTGGGAGCATTTGCAGCAGCAATTGTCTTAATAATTGAAATCAGTATGGTGGGAATCCAATATACAAGGTTTGTGTCGAAGACTGTGTATCAGGAAAGTACTTCTCATTTGACAGAGATCTTTCATCAGTCAAATAAAGCATTAAATGAACTTGTCAATAAAAATTTGACATATCTTCATATGTGGAGTGCATATCTACAGAAGGCCACGACTGAAAATGAAATTTGTGATTACATCAATAAAGTACAGGAAGAAATAGGATTTTCTGGCTTCTATTTTTTATCGTTTGATGGCAATTATAAAACGATAACAGGCGAAACAGGGTATCTTGGATTACAGGGAAATCTTGAGGATAAGATCACTCAGAGAAATGATATTATAATGAATGCAGCACTGCCTGGAAAATCACAGATGCTTGTTTTTGCATGTCCTGAAGTTAATGGAATTTATCAGGGGTTTGAATATGATGCCATTGCTGTTGCATATGACAACGCTGATATTGTAAAGGTATTAGATATTTCTGCTTTTCAGGGAAATGCAGGCGGATATGTGGTTCATTCAGACGGACGAGTTGTGATTGATCATGCGCCAGAGTCATGGGAAACAGCATATAATTTCATAGCTGTTTTAAGAGATCACTCTGGGCTTTCAGAAGATGAGATCATGACATTTTCAGAGGAGCTTTAAGCAGGGACACACAGGTGCTATGCTTGTAAATTTAGAGGGAAGAAATTACTATCTGATTTATGAAAAGGTGAACATTCAGGATTGGGCATTGCTTGGAATTGTTCCATCTGATATTGTTAATGCCAGTATGAATGAGCTGCAGCTTAGTACGCTTATTATTGTAGGTGCCCTGCTGTTTAGTATTGCATCATTCATTATTATAATGATTCTTAGAAGAAGTCGGTTAAATATAAAGAGCAAGAATACACAAATTTTGTATAGGGATGAATTGTTTAAAAAACTTTCTATGAATGTAGATGATGTGTTTTTGATGGCAGATGCTAAGACAGCCGTAGTTGACTATGTAAGTCCGAATGTTGAAAAGCTGCTTGGTATTACAGTGAAACAGATTAAAGATAATATTTATGTTTTAGGAAAGCTTCATCCGCAGGATACAGAGGGACAACGATCTAAACATTTAAAAGGATTACTTGTCAATGAACAGCGTGAGTGGGATTTTGAGTATGTTCATAAAAAAACTGGGGAACATCGTTGGTTTCATATCATAGCAATGGGCAGTGAGGTAGAGAAAAAACGAAAATGTATCATTGTCATGTCAGATAGAACTGCTGATAAGAAAATGAATCAGGCATTGTCAGATGCTGTCTGCGCAGCTGAAACAGCCAATCGTGCAAAGAGTACATTTCTGTCAAATATGTCTCATGACATAAGAACACCAATGAATGCCATTATAGGTTTTACTACACTTGCTGTAAGCAATATTGAAAACCAGGAAAAGGTAAGGGATTATTTGGGAAAAATCCTTGCATCAAGTAATCATCTACTTTCTTTAATCAATGATATATTGGATATGAGCCGTATTGAAAGCGGCAAGATTCATCTTGAGGAAACTAAGGTTAATTTGTCAGATCTTCTTCATGATTTGAAGACAATTATTAGCGGACAAATTCATGCAAAGCAGTTAGAACTTTACATGGATGCAATGGATGTTACAGATGAAGATGTATACTGTGATAAGACACGATTAAATCAGGTGCTTTTGAATCTGCTCTCAAATGCAATTAAATTTACACCGGCAGGAGGAACAGTTTCTGTTCGCTTAAGACAGTTTCCAAGCACGCAAAAAGATTGTGCTAAATATGAGATTAGGGTCAAGGATAATGGAATTGGCATGAGCCAGGAGTTTGCACAGAAAATTTTTGATCCTTTTGAGAGAGAGCGAACATCTACAGTCAGCAAGATTCAGGGTACTGGACTTGGCATGGCTATTTCTAAAAAATATCGTGAATATGATGGGCGGTACGATTGAGATTAAGACGCAGAAAAACAAAGGTACAGAATTTATTATCCATTTGATGCTTCGTATTCAGTCTGAGCAGCATCGCGTGGAAAAGATAACAGAGTTAGAAGGTCTTAAGGCATTAGTAGTAGATGATGACTTTAATACATGTGACAGTGTTACAAAGATGCTTGTAAAGGTTGGAATGCGTTCAGAGTGGACTCTTTCAGGCAAGGAGGCTGTTCTTCGTGCAAAACAGTCAATAGAGTTAGGGGATGCTTTTCATGCGTATATTATCGACTGGCGGCTGCCTGATATGAATGGAATTGAAGTTACGCGTCAGATAAGAAGCCTTGGCGATGATACTCCGATTATTATACTGACCGCATATGACTGGTCAGAAATTGAAGTGGAAGCAAAAGCAGCAGGCGTAACTGCATTCTGTGCGAAGCCGATGTTTATGTCAGATTTGCGTGAAACATTAATGACTGCACTTGGCCAGAAAAAAGAACAAAATAATGATGGTATTCTTCCAGAGGCAGATTTCAATTTCAAAAACAAACATATATTGCTTGTCGAAGATAATGAATTAAATAGTGAGATAGCCACGGAGATTCTTACCGAGTATGGTTTTATTGTTGACACAGCAGAAAATGGAGCTGAGGCGCTAGAGAAGGTAAGTACTTCAAAGCCAGGCACTTACGATTTGGTGCTGATGGATGTGCAGATGCCTGTTATGAATGGGTATGAGGCTACGAAATGTATTCGAAAGCTGAAGGATCCTGTAATAGCAAATATTTCAATATTGGCAATGACAGCCAATGCATTCGATGAAGATCGAAAAAAAGCACTTGAATCAGGCATGGATGGCTTTTTGTCAAAGCCAATCGTAATTGAAGAACTTGTTCAGGCACTGAAAAATAAATTTACTGATAGGTGATAAATTACGTTTGAAACAATAGGGAAGAAATAGAGGAGAGTTGATAATGGCTTACAGCAGTACAAAGAAAAAATCAGCTGGTATTGTTCAAATAAGCATTGGTATACTTACGGTTATTTTAGTTGTATTAATTATTGCGATGATGATGATTGTATCTAGTATCCAGGGAACGGCTCGTATAGTTAACTATGCAGGTCTTGTTCGTGGTAAGACGCAGCGTATCGTAAAGTTTGAAATTTTTGGAAAACAGGAAGATGATATGATTCAGGAGATTGAGTCATTTATCGATGGATTGAGGAATGGAAACAAAGAGTTGAACTTGGTTCGTCTGGAGGATAGTGATTTTCAGACAAAGATGGAAGAACTGAATGAATACTTTTTAATGTTAAAACAGGAAATTATGCAGGTGCGTGCGTATGGAGCTGATAAAACACAGATTCTTTCAAAGAGTGAACATTTTTTTGAAATTTGTGATGAGGCAACAGGACTGGCAGAGGTGTATTCTCAGCGAAAGGCATCATCATTATCAGTACTTGAAAAATATATAACAGCAGATATTGTTGTGTTGATGCTTCTGATAGGATATGAATTTATTAAAGCTGTGCGATATGCGGCGATGAATCGTGTTTTGCAGAAAAAAAGTATATATTGATGGTGCGACGGGCTTCCTAATAGAAATAAATGTGATGAATTGTTAAGTCAGCCAGATGCCGCACCAGAGGATATAGGTGGTGTGCAGCTTTGATTTGAATAATCTTCGCATAATCAATAATAGTATAGGGGCATGAGGCAGGTGATGAATATATTCGCCGCTTCGCCGTCTGTTTACGCGCATCCATGCCGGCAGAACAGTTTGTGGGGAGAGCCGGAGGAGATGAATTTATTGCTGTTACTCACGGAATGGGGAAGGAAGAGATGAAAGCCTGCCTTGCATCAGTAAGAGAACAGATGGCAGAAGAATCTAAGTCATATTCAGATACTCCATTAAGCTATGCAGTGGGCTTTGCACTTGCAAGCGAGTTTCCTGGAAGTACAATGCAGGAACTGTTTAATTACGCAGATAAAAATATGTATATCAATAAGATCATGTAAAAACGTGAGGAGGCAGCAGCGCAAAGACAATTGGATTACAAGCTGTTGAAGCTATTGAATATGCATGGAAAAACTTTCACGGATTGTCTGTACTGTGATGTAAAGCTAGATACATATCGTACAATTCGCGCAAACAACAATTTTTTTCTGGCATCGGATGGAAGCTATTCTGGTGCTGCAGAGCAGATTGTTAAGGAGAAGATAGGTAAAACAGGTAAAGATCGCTTTGGTCAATGCCTTAAGATTTCTTATTTGTGTGAAAAGATGCGCACAAAAGAGGACGTTATGGAGCTTAAGTATGATGTAAATGAGCAAGATAGTTACAGCCGCCTGACATTCATTCCAGTAGACTGGGACAAAACTGGAATGCTTCATCATTTTCTCTTGGCATTTGAAATTATTCGTCAGGGTGCAGGAAGCCATGCAGATGCAAAGGAACAGCTGACAATTTATTATGAACAGCTAAAGCAGTCTATTTTGGAGAACGACAGCTACGTAGATGCACTTCTCGAACCAGCTGATGTCATTTATACGGTAAATCTCACAAATGATATTTTTGGAAAGAATCATCCATTTTAGGTAAAAGCAAAAAAAGAAAGTCTGGATATGCTTTTCGATTATCCGCTTCCTGGTTCATATAGGGATTATTGCAGTGAGTATAAAAGAATAGTCACGCAGGAAACTCTTGGAAGCTATCGTATGGCAGATGATTGTGAAAAGCTGTTAAAGCGTTTTGATGCGGGCGAAAAATATTTGTCAGTTGAATTTTGTATTTATGGAGATAATGGCATTGTTTACTGGATACAAAAAACCATTTTGATGACGCAGACAGTTGTGTTTGACGAAGAAACAAGGAATGAGATTTATGTTGTCCATGCAATAGTTCTTTTGCAGGATACTACCCAGCTGCATGAGCGCGATGAGCAGGAGCACGCAAGATTGCAGGCGGCTTTTGATGAAATGCGCGTGGCAAACCGTACAAAAACACAGTTTTTGGCACGCATGAGTCATGACATTCGTACACCGCTTAATGGAATCATTGGTCTTTTAAAGATTGATGAGGAGCACTTTGATGATAAAGAGCTTGTGAAGGAAAATCATGAAAAGATGAAAGTTGTAGCAGACCATTTACTCTCATTGATTAACGATATACTGCAGATGAGTAAGCTTGAGGAAGGCAATATTGCTTTGAAGCATGAACAGATTTGTTTGCAGGAATTGATGAATGATATTGAAACAATCACTATATCCCGCGCAGCGAGTGAAGGAATTAAATGGGAGTATGAGAAGAAAAAAATCAGATTTTGTGTATCCTTATATTTACGGAAGCCCTCTTCATATTCGCCAGATCTTTTTAAATATTTACGGAAACTGTATCAAATATAACAGGCAAAATTGGAAGTATAACGACATCCATAGAATCACTTGGAGATAAGGATGGAATTTGTACATACAGATGGACTATTTCAGATAATGGCATGGGTATGAGCAAGGAGTTTTTGTCTCATATTTTTGAACCATTTGCACAGGAAAAAAATGATGCAAGAAGCATTTATCAGGGAACCGGACTTGGAATGGCAATTGTAAAGGAACTGATTAATCAGATGAAAGGAACAATTGAAATTTCAAGTGAAGTGGGAGTCGGTTCAACCTTTGTTATTACAATTCCATTTGAGATAGCCCCGCCACCACAAAAGCTGCAGAAAAAAGAGTCGACTGGCAGTATTGAGGGTATGAAGCTATTGATGGCAGAGGATAATGAACTAAATGCTGAAATTGCGATAACGCTTCTGACTGACAGAGGTGCTCTTGTAACGAATGTATCAGATGGAAAGCAGGCACTTGATGAGTTTACAAAAAATCCGCCTGGAACGTATGATGCAATTTTGATGGATATAATGATGCCTGTTATGGATGGAATTACAGCAACAAAGGCGATTAGAAGTCTCACACGGCCAGATGCAAAGACAATTCCAATTCTTGCAATGACAGCAAATGCATTTGAAGAGGATGCAAAGCAGTGTTTTGCTGCTGGTATGAATGCACATATTGCAAAACCAGTTGATATGGAATTTTTAGAAAAAATCTTTACAACGCATTTATGAGCAGTTATAATGATAACGAATTTATTTTAAGAAGTCTAAAGAAGGGGGACTATAAGTGAAAATTAAAAGAAAACAAATGGTGATGCTTGTGTTGCTTGCAGTATTTGCAGCATTACTTGTTGTCACAATAATAACAGGAGGCAAAGAGACAAACGGTGAATATACAAGCATCGCATATGCTACCATTTTTTCACTGCTTCCGCCAGTTATTGCAATTGGTCTTGCACTTTTTTACAAAAGAAGTATATACATCACTTCTTGCAGGAATACTTGCAGGTGCATTGCTGTATTCTAATGGAAATCTGGAAACAATGATCAACACCATGTTCTTTCATGAAGAGGGTGGTATGGTGTATAAGCTTGCAAATGCATGGAATGTCGGAATAATTGTGTTTCTTGTTATGCTTGGAATTTTGGTGTCACTGTTAAATAAAGCAGGCGGTTCAGCAGCATTTGGAAAGTGGGCATCAAAGCGTATTAAGACAAGAATCGGTGCACAGATCAGTGTTATGATTCTTGGTGTAATGATCTTTGTTGATGATTATTTCAACTGTCTGACAGTAGGAAGTGTTATGCGTCCTGTGACAGACCGCCACAAGGTATCAAGAGCAAAACTGTCCTATATTATTGATGCGACAGCAGCACCAGTATGCATCATTGCACCAATCAGCTCTTGGGCAGCAGCAGTCACTTCATCTGTTCCATCAGATTCTGGAATCAATGGTTTTGCCGTATTTATTCAGACAATCCCATACAATCTATATGCGATTCTTACACTTGTAATGCTAGTTGCTATCACACTTCTTCGCGTTGATTTTGGACCAATGAAGCGCCACGAGATGAATGCAATTGCAGGTGATTTATTTACTACACCGGGAAGACCATATGAGGGCAATGAGGAAGAAGTTATTAAGGAAAATTCTCATGTGCTTGATCTGATTCTTCCAGTAGTCGTTTTGATTGCAAGCTGTATTATCTCAATGATTTATACAGGTGGATTTTTTGAAGGTGCATCATTTGTAGATGCCTTTGCAGGATCGGATGCGTCTGTTGGACTTGTACTTGGCGGTGCTGTGACATTGGCATTTACATTTGTTTACTATATGATGAGAGATGTTCTTACTTTCCAGGAATTTACAGAGTGTATTCCAGATGGATTTAAATCTATGATTGCACCTATTATGATTCTTACTTTGGCATGGACACTGTCAGGTATGACAAATCTTCTGGTGCGAAGGTATTTGTTGCAGATTTAGTGAGCATTCAGCACAGGGAATGCAGGGCTTTTTGCCTATGATCATTTTCCTTGTTGCGCATTTCTTGCATTTGCAACAGGAACATCATGGGGAACTTTCAGTATACTTATTCCTATTGTAATCGGTGTATTTCCGTCTGGTCAGATGATGGCAATCTCAATCGCATCCTGTCTGGCAGGTGCTGTGTGTGGTGATCATTGTTCTCCAATTTCTGATACAACGATTATGGCATCAGCAGGCGGTCATTGTGAGCATGTCAACCATGTAGCAACTCAGATCCCATATGTTGCACTCGTGGCAGCTGTATGTATGGTAGGATATTTTATCATTGGTGTGCTGCAGGCAGTTGGTATGGCACAGCTTTCTCTTATTTCACTTCCGATTTGTATTGTGATTTTAGTAGGAGCACTTTGTGTGATTCGTGCAAAGACAGGTGGAAAAGAGGAAATCTAAGGCTTTTTATAAAAGTATTTCAACAATAATATTCTTTTTTAATAAAACAGCTCTCTGTGGAAGATATTACATATCGGCAGAGGGCTGTTTTTGACATTTTATTCTAATATAGAGTCGAGAAAGACGAGTAAAGCTTCGCGTTGTTTTGGCGTCAGGCGGTATACTTTAGCGATAAGTGGATCATCACAAAATTGTCCATTTGTCTGCTCATCAAAAAACTCACGCAGTGAGATATTTAATGCTTCGCATATATAGGATAGGATTTCGATTGTAGGATTTTTATTCCCTAGTTCAATATCACGCAGATAGCTTTGCGAGATACCAGACAGTGTTGCAAGCTTATTTACAGAATAATTTTTTGCGGTGCTGAAAAAAAGTAATGCGTTTTCCAACATTCATAGAATCAGTCCTTTCATATAAGTAGATATGAATCTAGGATATCAGAAAATAAAAATGAAAATTACATATATAGAGATTGACAATATATGCTAATAGATATTATTATGACATAAGCAAAAAAATAATTGCTGAAACTAAAGAAAAATTGTGCCATAGACAGTGACTGTCATTCAACGCAGCTATAATATCGTTATAAGAACTATTCAGAGCCATAAAAAAATGCGTTCTGCTAATGGTGTATGAATAGTTACACACTATTGGAACTATGATTTGCACATGAATATATAGGAGGAACGCAAATGGTTCATACAAAAGAAGCTGTTTTGATGTTGGATACGCCATCTGAATCAGGAGAGTCATGCGTACTTGGCAGTACAATTCTTCGCAGTCAGATTGTTAGAGTTCAATTTTGTTCTAAAATGCCATTGGAAGTATGTCAGGGAGAAATGTGGGATGTGTCTGCAGCACATGATCGGAGCATTTTGGCATGGGCAAAGAAGGTTTTTATTTCTTCTAAACTGTTGTATGAATTATATATAGCTTCAGATACCAAAATAAAGCTTCAAAACGCCAGAGGACTGTTTTGGGGATATGAGAATCTCTGTGAAATCAATTTAGATAAATGGATTGATTCAAGCAGTGTGTCTGATATGAGTTATATGTTTTGTGGATGTCATAGCTTGAAAAAATTGGATGTATCAGGACTAGACACATCAAGTGCAATTAATATGGAAGGAATGTTTTATTGGTGCAGCAAGATTCAGACATTGAATGTGAGTTTTTTTGACACATCACATGTAATCAATATGAAAAGCATGTTTGATTACTGCAGCAGTTTAAAAAATTTGGATTTGAGTTCATTTTGTACCAAGCAAGTAACTGATTTTTCATCAATGTTTGGAGACTGTATTCAGTTAGAAAAGCTAGTTTTAAGCGGATGGGATACTAAAAGTGCAGTATATATGTGCGGAATGTTTGAAAACTGCAGAAGTCTTCGTATGCTTGACGTATTATCTTTTGACACAAAAAATGTCATCAATATGAGCAATATGTTTGCAGGCTTGCGAGAAGTTAAGACATATTGAACTGTCCTCATTTTCGACAGGAGCACTGCAGGACATGAGGGAAATGTTTCACAACTGCAATTGTTTACAGACACTTGATTTATCTGGCTTTGATACAAAAAATGTAACTAACATGTCATATTTGTTTTGTGGATGCAGCAAGTTAACGAAGCTTAATGTAAGCAGCTTTGATACAGCAAATGTGATAGATATGAGTAATATGTTTTGTCGGTGTGAAAGTCTTACAAGTATTGATGTAAGCCATTTTGATACATCACATACAGAGAGTTTTGCAAGAATGTTTAGAGACTGTGCAAAAGTAGAAATACTTGATGTGAGTCATTTTCAGACACAAAGAGTACTTCATATGGAAAATATGTTTTATGGATGTAAGTGTCTTAAGTATTTGGATTTACGTGGATTTGACTGCTCAAAGGCGGCAGATTTGTCATATATGTTTTATGGCTGCCAGTCATTAAAGAATGTTTTAACTGCAAAACGACCATCAGATAGAAAACATCGAGCAATTATGATAGAATTATTGGCAGGATGTAAAAAGTTTGCAGAAGAAAAGAAAGGAATGGGGATATGAGAAAGAGTATGAAAGAAAGCAATGAAAACGCAAAAATCAGAAAGAACGCGCAGAATGCAAACTCTGATTTTAAATATAAGCGTATTTTACAGCTTTACACCAGATTACTTAAAGGTGAGGTGATAAACAAGGCAAAGGAGGCAGCAGCTGCGAATGTCACAGAGCGTTCTATCCAGCGTGATCTTGATGATCTGAGGGCCTTTTTTGATGATGCAGGCAGCAAATGGAAAAGATTCCTATGAGCTTGTATACAGCCGTAAAGAGCATGGCTATCTTTTACATACAAAAGAAGCACCGACCTTTACAGACAGTGAAGTGCTTGCAGTTTGCAAAATTCTTTTGGAAAGTCGTGCATTTAGGAAAGATGAGCTTGAGCCTATGCTTCGAAAGCTCATAAATAATGGTGTCCCGAGAGAAAAGCAAAAGGCAATCAAAGAACTGATCTCAAATGAACTGTTTCATTATATAGAGCCACAGCATAGACAGCACCTTGTTGAAAAAAATGTGGGGATTTGGGGAATGGCAGTCAAAGAACAGCGTATGATGAAGATTTCATATCAGAAGCAGAATGGTGCGATTGTGGAAAGAAAGATTAAGCCAGTTGGCATTATGTTTTCTGAATTTTATTTTTATATGCCAGCCTTTATAGCTGATATTGACAAGGAATCTCATTTTACAAATAAAGATGACAGCTTTCCAACAATTTATCGAATAGATAGAATCCGTTCTTTTGAGGTATTAGAAGAGACATTTGAAATTCCATATCGTGACCGCTTCGAAGAAGGAGAGTTTCGCAAGCGCATCCAGTTTATGTATGGCGGACGGCTGCGTAGCATTCGCTTTATCTATAAGGGAAGCAGTGTCGAGGCTGTACTAGATCGACTGCCAACAGCACAGATTATCGCAAAGAGACCAGAAGGTTATCTGATCAGCGCAGAGGTGTTTGGAGACGGCATTGATATGTGGATCAGGAGCCAGGGAAATATGGTGGAAGTGGTCAAGTGAGGGAAAGCCGGAAGTTGTATAATAAACTGAAAAAGCCGCCTTTTCTGGCGGATTTTTGTAAGAAAATTATTGAAGATCCTCCTTGTTTTTAGTACCAAACCTCCTATGAATATTATAGCAACCAGATAGGGAAAAACAAGAAAAATATTAAAATTTAATAAGATGAAATTATCAAAATGAAACTTTATCAACATGGTTCATTGACATAATTTTTGCTACATGTTATAACTATAGAGAAAAGAATTAAAATCTATATTTATAACATGCGCATAACAAAACGGATTTTTAAATATAAATTTTAATGCATATTTTTACTGGATACTGTCAACGTACAGAACTACAAACAAAGCAGAGGGATGGAATATATGGGAAGTATATCACAGACAATTGATGCGATTATTAATGAAAGAAAGCAGCGTCTAACGATCATCGAGGATGCAATAAAAAAGGTCGAAACAAGTGAGACTGCTGTTCAAGCATTTAAAGAAATACAGCATAAAATGAATTTTGAAACGCTTGGAATTTCAAAAGAGATCGTAGATCGAATTGGGAATATATCATTTTCAGATTATGACAAGGCATTGCAGGTGTGTAAGGGGGAGCTAAAACGATTGAAAATTCGTTTCAGCCGTGATAAGATCAATATCAGTTTTGTTGGAAGAGCAGGACAAGGAAAAAGTCTGGTACTTCAGAAGATGAGTGGACTCGGTGGAACAGTAATCCCTTCTGCAGCTGGATCTGATTGTACAGGTGCAAAGTCTATTATTACAAATACGGAGGGTGTAGATAAGCCGTATGCGGAGATTACTTTCTTTTCAGAAGAAGAGATGGTTCAGATTATAAATAAATACCTTGAAGATATTTTTGAAGACAATTCAAAAAATATTACAAATCTTGATCAGGTAGATGATTTGAAGCAGGTTTTGAATGAGAGAAATGGATTGGAGACAGCAGGAGCAAAAAAACGTGAATTGCGAAAATATATTGATCATATGGAAGAACTGCGTCCAAATCTTAGAAGAAAAGCTTGCCGTATTGAAGAAGAGAATATTGAGGAATATGTGGCAATGTATAAGAGCACAGATGATAGTGTAAAATATTGGAATTATCTGAGTGTAAAGAGCGCAAATATTCATTGTACATTTCCAAAGAATGATGCAGGGAAAATAATTCTTGTTGATACGATTGGTATGGGATCACAGTCACTTGGCATTGGAGACAGTCTAATGGATACAGTAAAGAATGACAGTGATGCTGTTATTTACATGCAAAGACCGGATCCGAAGAGAAGTCATTTTGGTGAAGAAGATACAGAAATCTCAAATGAGATTGTTAAGACAATCCGTGAGGATTGTGCAAAAAGAATGATGTTCTGGGTATTAAACCATGTTAGCAGCGGTGAGGCATGCAATACAAAAGGTATTGAGATTGTAGAGCAGGAACTTCGTGAAGCAAATTATCCAATTGCCAGATTGCTCAAGGTAGATTGTAGTTCAGAAAAGGCGGTGGAAGATAAGCTCCTTACGCCTGTGCTTGAAGTGATTTCCCAAAATATTGATGGAATTGATGAGATTTATTTAAATCAGGCAGCTGAATTTATGCAGACATTATATAAAGAATATGCGTCTATATGTGAGCAGGTTTCAGCGACAAGAACACAAGAACTGTTGGAAGATTTCCAGAAGCATTATCGTTTACGTATCAAAGATACCATTGAAGGCAATGTGCAAAATCAGATTCGTAATAAATTTAATGAGTATTATGAAAACGTTAATCAAGAATATAAGCCGATGAATGAGAAACTCGAAGAGGTTTTACATGAGCTTTCTGGTACAATTCCATCAAAAGAAGAGATCACAAGATATGTAACAAGAAATAATCGACAGTGGGATACTTATGTACATGCAACGGATGTTATGCGTCCGCGAATTATTGACACGTTTCTTGAATTAGATGAGGCACTTTTGGCAGGAACAAAGACAGTTAAGGATGACATTGTTCAAATATTGACTAGTGTAGATGGTGGCGGACTTGACGCAGTTGTACCGTATAAACAAGGAGATGATCCAGATGAGTGGATTGAAAAATTTATTCAGATAAATCACGATACAAAATGGTTTCAACCTCTTAAAGAAGCTCTTATGGCACTTCGTGAGTTTAAAGTTAGTGTAGAAGGTTTTATGCTGTATGAGATTCGTTTAACATTGACTCCAATTGACTCTAGTTTATATGATAGACCAGAAAAGAAGCTTCCTTTATACGATCCTAAGAATGTTGGTAAGATAGCAGAAGTTATTAACGAGTATCTACAGGAGGATATGTTTAACTTAAGACAAACGATTCGACAGAAGGCATTGCAGTATGAAATGGTTCCAAACAAAGCCTTTTTTGCAGCAGTAAAAGATTTTCATGATAGAATTTCATATTCAACCTTCTTTGATGGATCAGAAGGGGTCGAAGTTAATGAATCATGGAGAGAGCTGTATGAGCGTTGGTGTACTGTTATCTGGGCAGATGAGGCAAAACAATATAATGGTACACGAGCTGAAAAATTACAGTGGAATCAGGCAGTTGAACGCTTGAAGGAAAATAATCAGAAAGAAAATTTCAGTATGATAAAATAAGGGAGAGCAATAGACAATGGGAAAAAATTTTGAAATTAACGTTATGATGTTTGGCGGCAGAAGAAGTGGAAAGACGAGTATTCTTGCAGCAATGAAGGAATGTGTCGATCAGGTATTTCGTGATGAGCAGGAACTTGGACTTTCGATTTCATCATTGGATTTTGATACGATGAAAGCACTGGAGGAGAAGAATCAGGAGCTACATTTGTATTATAGCGAAAAAGATAGAGATGAAGCATTTACACCTGATAACAATCCGACACAGTCTCAGAGAGTATATCAGTTTGGTATTCAGCTGGTAAATAAGCCGAGTGCAAAGCTACAGATGGACTTTACTGATTATCCAGGCGAATGGCTTGATAACAGCAGTAAATTTGAGCAACTCAAGGAAATTATGGAGAAAACCGACATTATTATGATTGCCATTGATACGCCATATCTAATGGAAGAAGCAAGAACAGTAGATGCAATTGGTCGGTATAATGAGCCGAAAAACTTTACTGGACGAATTGCAGATATGGTAAAGGAAAATTTTGTTGTGCCGGAGGGAAGTATCCGCAAGAAAATGATCTTATTTGTTCCGTTAAAGTGTGAGAAGTATTATAATCAGCGAAATTTATCCGAAGATAGAATGGAAGAGTTGAATGTGAAGGTAAAAAAAGCGTATGAAAAGCTGATTACATTTATTACTCAGGGTGAAAATAAAGATCGCTATGAATGTGCAATTGCACCGATTTTTACACTTGGAAATGCCAGATTTAACCGATTTGCAGGAAATGATACAAATGCTTCCGATGGAAGTAATAACTACTATATTATGAATGCAAAGGGATATCCAGATAAGCCGCTGTATAGCTTTGATATAGATGCAACAGAGCCAGCCCCAGAATACTGTGAGCAGCCATTATTATATACACTTGTATTCTTGTTAAAGTGGGCGGAGCAGACAAAAACAAGAAAACCAGGATTGCTCGGTAGTATTCTTGGTATGGCAGATACAATGGCAAGTCGCTTCCTTAAAATACCGGGTGCAAAGGATTTTGCAGATCGTTCTGAATTTTTAAGAAGCAAGTTGAAAAAAGAGGGAGACGGATATGAAATTATCTGTGATCCATTAAAGTTTAAGGGTGTGTGAGGAGCACTGTAGAGTATGAAAATTTACAGCTATTGTTCTTATGAAGGGTCGCCGTGCGGATTTGTTTTAGGCAGTTTTGAGTTTCATATAGAAGCGAAAGACCAACAAGGATTAAGATTTATTTTGCAAAATAATAGTGTTTTACCAATTGTTCAAAGTGTTTTTGAATGTGGTTCAGTTGATTTTGTATTTGGAAATCTGCCAGATAAGGATACTTACTGGATTGTGGTAAAGGATCTGAATGCAAAGGACGAAAAGCCATATCGATATTTGAATTTCGCGTTTGAGACAAAGAACCTGCGAGAGTATCAGATATTGCTAGCTGGAATCCTAAACGGATATAACAATCGTTCAAAGCTAATTTCGCGTTTTTCAGACTTCATTGTTTTAAGAAGAGAGGACACAGAATTTGGACTTCTAATCTGTGCAAGTGCAGTACAGGAATTTTGGAAAGAATGTGTCAAGATTAGTCGTAATTATGCGATACCGAAAGATCTGCAAATAAATGAACAAATTTATCTGTTTCGCAAAACTCTGTCTGATACCGAAAACAAAGATCGCTCTAGGGAGATTGAGGCATCTCTTCACATGGGAAAAGAATACATAGTTGTTCATAAGGAAGCACAGCATTGCCATATTGTTGTTCGAGGCGTATCGAAATTTTTGAAAAGTAGAATTCGAGAATTTAAGGAACGAACCATTGATGACAAGAGATAAGGAAGGTAAACTATGAATATAGATAATTTGACAAGCGCAGTCGATAAGGTAGCGGTAAAGGGCTTTATCAGACGTGATTTAAAAAACTGGTTTATAGATGACTATATTAAACGAACACTACTCGATATGTGTCGCAAGTACAGAGAAGAACTGTTTAACCGTGTTAGCATCTATTTTACCAATGGAAAGGATGGAAGTGAGAAAGGCTATTATATTCCGGCGTTTGAGATTGCATTTGGTGAGGCTCAGAAGTATGAGGTAAATGATCGTGGCTGGTTGGATAAACCGCTTCATCTTTTTAAGGAAGAAGAAATAAAATATTTATTCGTTGATAATGCGGATCGTTTTGATAATATTCCTGGGTTTAAGGCAGAGGATGGAGGTTCAGGAATTGCGTCACTTTTTCGCTCAGATAGCTTTCTTATTAAATATGAAGATGGATGCTTTGACATGCGAAGCAAGCGCTTCCAGAAGACGCAAGGATGGGCAAGTGAAGTGTATGTAATTCCGTGCTGTGTATTGAGTAAAGATGAGTTTTCACAGGGAATTGAATCTGGAAGATTTGCGTATGTAGAAGAGGCAGAGAGTCGCAGCAAGCAATATAATGATATTATAAGGACATTACAGGAATACCGAAAATTTATTGAGATTCGGGATTATGACTCGGAGCATATCAAAGAAATGCTTGACTATTGCGCGAAAAGAGCGAAGGCATGTCGCGAGATGAATCCAGAGCTTTTTCACAGGGTAAGCTTGATGAGGAGTTTAATAAATGGATTGCGGAGACACCGAAGTTAAATGAGATCCAGACAGAGATTGTGTTAAATGCAGTTCTCATGGCAGATACATATCGTTGTGGGTTGGCGCCAAAGGAACGAATTTGCCTAGAGGAAAGTGGTGAAGGTCACTGGGAGCTATTTGATTCAATGGAAGGCTCGGAGATGGTAACCTTAAATGGAAAATACGCTACAAGAAATCCAAAGATTGATGTTTGCGATACTGGTATTGTGGGTATTGACTTTGGAACAAAGAGCACTGTTGTTTCATTAAAGGATGAAAACAATAAAACCAGACTGCTTCGTGTCGGTACTACTTCCTATAATACACAGTTAAAAGAGGAAGATGTTGAGAATCCAACGATGCTGGAATTTATTGATGTCGAAAAGTTTCTTGAACAGTACAAGTCTGATGAGACAGCTGGACGACCATTCACATCGGAAGAAGATATACGAGTTGCTTATCCGGCCAAAAAAGATCTGGCAGAGGCAGAAAGCAAGGAACTAAGTACGTTTTTGACGGATATTAAGCAGTGGTGCGGCGATGCGACAGGAAGCAGACTGCCAATTATTCGTGATAAGAGAGGATATTCAAAGCCACTTCCAGCCTTTAAGGATTGCAACTCAGAGACAGATATTGACCCACTTGAAATTTATGCATACTATCTTGGTCTGATGATCAACAACGTTTACAATAAAATCTTTTTGAAATATAGTATGTCATTTCCGACTACATATGAAAAGAGTATTCGTGATCGAATTATTCAAAGCTTTCAAAAGGGAATCAGACGTTCCATGCCAAATTCAATTGTACTAGATGATGAGGTGATGGCAAAGTTTGAGGTAAAGCCACAGTGCAGTGAACCGGCTGCTTATGCTGTGTGTGCAATGAAAGAGTACCAGTTCAAACCGAAAGCTGAAGATAAAATCTTTTATTCTGTTTTCGATTTTGGTGGTGGTACGACGGATATGATTTTTGGTATCTGGAGAGCAGCAAATAAGAGAAATCGTAAGGAATCCCGCGTAAGTTGGGTAATTGAGCAGTTTAAGGATGAAGGAGATCGCTATCTTGGTGGAGAAAATCTATTGGAACTTATGGCGTATACGATTTTTGTTGAGAATACGCTGCATTGTGGACAAGAGAAGAATTTTCCATTTATAAAACCAGCAGATGGTGAGCTATATTCTGGTTTGGAGCGTTTGACAGTTGATTCACCGGCTGCAAGAAGGAATATGATGCAGCTTATGATGAAGCTGCGTCCTTTCTGGGAAGGAATTGACGGTTATGAGGATGAGGAGCCAGAGACAGATTACGAGGAACCATTTGATGCAGATAGTAACCATAAGAAGAGAATCTTGAAGGGATATAAGTTAAGATCAGATATTTCATTAGATTTTCTTAAAAATGGATATATCAATATCGAACTTGAAGACGATAAGGGCGAGACAATTCCAAACAAGCTTTATATTGATAGTGTTGAAAACGATGTCTTTATTGATCTGATTGAAGTTTTAGAAAATAGAATTCAGCGTGGAATTAACACTTATTTCAATGCTTTAAAAAGTGCACTTGCAGACAGTAGGTCGAAAGATGTTCAGAAGATTTACCTGCTGTTAGCTGGAAATGCCAGCAAGTCTCCTGTCTTAAAGAGGTTGTTGGATAAAAGTATTCAGGAATTCGAAGCTTCCTATGGAACTCCACTGGATATTGAAATTTTGCCACCATTGGGAACACCAGAATTCTTTGAACGAATGGGACAAACTGCAAATGAAAGTTTGGATCGTCCGACTGGGAAAACAGGAGTAGCCTATGGTCTGGTTGATCGAAATGTACATGTTTATGAAGAGACCAGTGCATCTGATGAGGCAAAATTTAAGTTCTATATTGGCTTAAATTATGATGATAAGCTTGAGGTAAAGCTTGATCGAGGCGTGGAGTATCGAAAATGGGTACCATTAATGATTCCGGCTGATGATGATTTGGAACTGTATTATACGTCGTTGCCAGATGCACAGAGTGGTGATTTTGACATAAGTAGAACAAAACGCAAAAATTGTCCTGTAAAAGATAGAGATGAAGATAAGGATTTCTATATTCGTGCAATAAACCCAGATACAATTGAGTATGGAATTGGTGAGATTTGTGAGGATGGTGTCTTCGATGAAAAGACAATTAAAGTAATTGGTGAAATACAATTTGCATTATAATGGATATTGCTGCGAGAGTTATCATAATAGATAACTTTTGCAGCAATTTTTCGTTTTACAAAATATTTTTCTCCTTGTCTCTATATTGCATATGTGGTACAATATCATCATCAGTTGACAAAATTCACTGTGAATTATTGTAAATTTTCTATAAAAAACATAAGACATTTGCTGGGGTGAGAAAATATGAAAGTAGTAACATTCAACATCCGCTGTGATTACGGTCAGGACGGACTTAATGAATTTGCAAACCGAAAGGAATTGATTTTAAGAAAAATCAATCAGGAAAAGCCAGATATTATAGGATTTCAAGAGGTGCTTCCGCATGTTGCTAAGTGGCTTAAGGAAAATCTGAATGAGTATTATGTGATTGGCTGCGGACGCGGAGCAAATCTTCGTGATGAGCAGATGAGCATTGCATATCGCAGGGACAGAATTAATTTGATCAGTATGAAAACCTGGTGGCTGTCTCAGACACCAGATGTGCCGGGATCGAGATATGAAGAACAGAGTAGTTGTCCTCGCACAGCAACAGAGGCGGTTTTTGAAGATATTAAGAACGATAAGGTATTTCGATTTATTAATACACATCTTGATCATATTGGTGCACAGGCGAGAGAGAAAGGGTTGACTCAGATTATAAATCAGCTAAACCAGGAACGTTTCTGGAAGGATATTCCTGTAATTTTGTGTGGTGATTTTAATGCAGAACCAAATGCACCAGAGATGGAAATTATTAGCAGGGATTCATCGTTTAACAATTTGACAAAGGATATAGGAATCACGTTTCACGGATATTATAAAAACGATCCAAATGATCCGCCATGCAGTATAGATTACATTGTTTTAAAGGGAGACTGGCAGTGTGAAACAGTATATAAATGGACAGATGAAGAAAATGGAATATACCTGTCGGATCACTATCCAGTATGCGCTGTAATTAAGCCATAATGAGCAGGAAAAAAGAGTTGCGTTTTGTCAAAATTCCCATTATACTAAATATGTTCTCTTATATGTAGAACGGAATAGTTACTGACTTGGAAGGAAAAGGAATGGGACAAAATGCATCAGGAATGTATATAGTTGATGATAACTATAAAATTGTTGGCTTCAATACAGTTGCCGAACACATGTATCCACGGATAAAAAAGGAAGAAAAGTGCTATAGGTGCCTAATGAATCAAGAGGTGCCATGTGCGATGTGTCCGATTTATAATAAGATAGAGGGGCCAAAAACATATATAGATCCTGTGAGTGGACATTATGAGACTGTAGATGCGGTAGATATGGATTTGCCAGATGGCACGCATGGACATGCAGTTATATTTGGATTTACCGCAGAGAATGGACAAAAGGCAGTTAATGAACCGCTTCCAGCTAATAAGGAAGGTCTGGGACTGACCAGCATAATTAATGCACTTGGAAGCGATTACAGAAGTATTTACTCAGTAGACAGAAAAACGCAGCAAGTCAGTATGTATTTGGAAAGTAAGAATGCAGATGAGATGACACGTATGAATGATACAATTTATACATCTGCAATCACGTCTTATGTTAAAGAAAATGTGTTGCCACAGGATCAGTATAAGCTTGAGTTTGCAATAAATTTTGAATCACTTTGCGCACACTTAAAGCGTGTGCCTCAATTTATGGTTCATTATCGCAGTGTAAAAAAAGAAACAGGAGAAATTCATTATAACTATATAAAAATGTGCAAGGGTAGGATCTGCCGATTCATTTGAGACGATTGTTCTTGCATTTGCAAATGAAGATGCAGATATTAAGCGCAGCCAGCTACAGGAGATTGTTTCGCCTGGCAGCAGTTTAGCAAAACGCCGCATTTTAATTGTAGAGGATGATGAATTAAATCGTGAGATTTTGAAAGACTTGCTGTGTGATCAATATGATGTGCTATGTGCTGAGGATGGCGCAGTTGGCTTAAAGCTGCTAGAAGAACATTATGCTGAACTGTCAGTTGTGCTTTTTGATATGTTTATGCCTGTTTGTGACGGTTTTCAGTTTTTGAAAGAGGCAAAGCAAAATCCGATACTGGCATTAGTTCCGATTATTGTCATGACAGGAAGCGAAAGACAGGAAGATGAAGCAAGGTGTCTGGAGCTAGGAGCATCAGACTTTGTTCCGAAGCCATATAATCAGCGAGTTGTTAAGGCAAGAATAAATAGTGTAATTAAATTAAGGGAATCTGCTGCGGCACTTAGTGCAATTGAGTATGATGATTTGACTGGTCTGTACACAAAGTCCGCGTTTTACTACCATGCAGGTATTTTAATGAGATATAAGCCTGATCAGTCATATGTGGTAGTTATAGCAGATGTAAAGAACTTTAAATTGATAAACAACATTTATGGCATACGTGTTGGTGATGATATTTTGCGATATCTTGCCAAAATCATAAGCAAAGCCTTGACAGATGGTTTAGCTGCCCGCTACAGTGACGATCAGTTTGTTATGTTTACATCTATTCCTAAAAACGATTTTGAAAAGTATTTGGAAAATGCAGTAAGGTATATTTCGGAAAATGCACCAATCTCCAATTTGCTTGTAAAGTACGGTGTATATAAGGATGTAGACAAAAGTCTTTCAATTTCAGAAATCTGTGACAGAGCAATTATGGCAATGAAGAGTATTCAATTAAATTATGAAAAGAACATTGCGTATTACGATGATCAGCTTGGTCAGCAGCATATAAGAGAAGTTATGATTGAAAATGACTTTGAAAATGCGCTGCAAAATGAAGAATTTGAAGTATGGTTTCAGCCAAAATATAATGTACAGACAGAAAAGATTGCAGGTGCAGAGGCGCTTATTCGCTGGCGTAAGCAAGATGGCAGCATGGTATCGCCGGGAGCATTTATTCCGCTTTTTGAGCGAGATGGACTTATTACAAGACTTGATGAGTATGTGTTTAAGAAGGTATGCCAGATACAAAAAGAAAGACTGACGCAGGGAAAACCATTTTTCCCAATTTCAATAAATCTGTCGCGTGCAAGCTTGCATCATGAGGGGTTAGTTGAAAATTATACACGTATTGTAAAGGAAAATAATATTCCATTTGATTGTGTTCCTATTGAGCTGACAGAGTCTGCTGCAATGTACAGTATTCAGATCAAAGCTCTTGTGGATATGCTTGTTGCTTCTGGCTTTAAGCTTCACATGGACGATTTTGGTACTGGATTTTCATCATTGACTAGCTTGAATGTTTTACCGTTTGATGTGATTAAGCTTGATAAAAGTCTGATTGACTACATTGGAAATGAAAGCGGTGATCAGATTATTCAGCATGTTATTGCGTTAGCGCATGGATTAAATATGAAAGTTGTCGCAGAAGGTGTTGAAAAGAAAGAGCAGGCAGCATTTTTGCAAAATATGAATTGTGATCAGATTCAGGGATATTACTACTCAAGTCCAAAATCATATGAAGTGTTTGATAAAATGACATTAGAATAAAAATGAGCTGTGAAAAAATGAGAAATCATTTTTCACAGCTTATTTTTTAAGCTTCGCCAAGATTGCGAAGTGGCTTATATTTTTTAATTAAGAAGTTTACGATCAGATAGAAGATAATCATTGATACAGGAAGAATCATAAATCCAAGATGATAGCCCATCTGATCAATGATTTTTCCAAACAGCAGATTAAAAGCAATATCAAATATTGTTGCAATACTGATAATAGTTCCTGTTGCGGTAGAGGCAATGGAAGATGGATAATACTGCTGTACAAACAAAAGAAGGGTTGGATAAAGGATAGATACAAACAGACCGGAAATACCAACTAACATAAGTGTAGGCTTTCCGCAGAAAATACCAACTGCATACAAAACAGTACCGATTCCACCAAAGATCTGAATGCTTCGTGAAGGTCCCCATTTCTGGACGAGAGGAGCCATAACAAGACGGCCGATCATCATGGTACCAGAGAACATAGATAAGTAGATGGATGCCTGATTAGAATCCATGCCAAACTGATCCTTACAATAAAGAAGAAGCCAGTTCAATACACCGTGTTCACCAATGAAATAGAAGCCAAAGACAAGAACAAGAAGCCAAAGAATAGGGCTGTTCATCTGAATCTTTGCTTTAGAAGCAGAATCAAAATCATTTTTTGCATCAGTTGTTTCGGACTTTAAAACAACAGCCTTTTTGCTAGCAAACAAAAAGAGAATAAGACCAATCAGGCCAAGACTAAACAGTAAAAGGTTCGTCTTTTGCCACCAGGGAAAGCCAGTCGCAACCTGTCCTAGAATCATCTGGCTGCCTGTTGTTCCAATACCCTGAACAAAAAAAAGTGTATTGACAATAAGACCAGGAGCGGCGAAGTACATAGGAACAAAAAGATTAATCATTGTGTTCATTAATGTGGATGCACCCATAGTAAAGAGCATGGTGATAAGCAATACATAGTAGTTATCTGTTGTCACATAGACAAGCAGTGCAGCCATCCAGATAAGTAAAATGCCCATCATAACTTTTTTCTTTTCGAAGCGGTCAGCAAGACGTGTACCAGCCCAAAGGAAAATCAAATTTCCGGCATAGCTCATGACAATAATCATTGAAATCTGCACGGATGAAAGAGTAAAGTGATCTTTAAAAATAGGTAGAGAATACACCAACGCAGGGCATCATTTGCACCGAGACCGGCCATGACAATGCCGAAGGACAGATACATTAGAATCAGTCCAATTTTCTTTTTATCTTTCATGAAAAACTCCATTCCGCCGCAAAACGGCCAATTCTTTAAGGCACGGATTGAAACGCAAAAAATGCGTCCATTCAGAGCACTGAGAGCAATTATATCATGAAATTTTCGGTCGGGCAATAAAATAAAAAAGGTTTTTTCAAAAATTGACAAAAAAATTTTAAGATTTATTAAGATTTAGCTTGACAAGAGAGCATTTGAGAACTAGAATAGCTACAGTCGTTTTTGTATAAAGCACGCATATATACATGCTTGATGTATAATAACATGGAGAGATCTGTAGAAATGAAAATCTTCAGACAGAAAATGCACGAGAGCAGGAACGCAGAAAGAGGTAGGATTATGAAGAAAACATATGCAAAGTTAATGACAGCAGTTCTGGCAGCAGCATCCATTTTGCCGGCGGTACCGACAGCAGCAGATGAGACCGCCGAAAGCACACTGAACGTGGCAATTGGTTCCCAGTTTACCACATTCGATCCAGCATTAAATACCGAGACTGCAAACAACTATGTATTGAATCACTTATATGCGGGAATGTTCCGCAAGGATGCAGATGGAAAAGTTCAGAATGAACTGTGCGAAAGCTATGAGGTTTCAGATGATGGTCTGACCTACACATTCCACATTTCTCCAGATGCAAAGTGGAGTGATGGACAGCAGGTTACGGCAAATGATTTCGTATACTCCTATCTGAGAGCTCTTTCTTATGGTGCAGACAATGCTTGGGCAATCAATGATTTTGTAAACTTCATTGAGGGTGCAGAGGAGTACAGCACCGCTGCTCAGGAAGAGGGTGAGTCATTTGACTGTACAACAGCAGATCACAGCTTGGTTGGAATTGAAGCAGCTGATGATCAGACACTTGTGTTAAAGTTAAAGGCACCGTGTGCATATCTGACTGGTCTGATGTGTGCAAACGCATGGCTGCCAGTTCGTGAGGATTTTGCCGTACAGCATGATTCTTTGTGGGCCTTTGAGGGAGACTATCCGACAACAGGACCGTATACGCTGACAGAGTGCAACGAGACTGAGAAGGCTGTTGTTGACAAGAATGAAAATTATTTAAATGCAGATGATGTGACAATGGATGAGATCACCTTCCTTTGCATGGCAGATAAGGATGCACAGGCACTTGCTTATCAGACTGGTGAGATTGATGTAGCTCTTGGAATTTCCACTGACACTGCATTAAATTATGAGGGAACAGATGAACTGTGGATGCTACCGAAGTCTTCAAACTACTATCTGGCAATCAATTCAGCAGAGACTGGTCCTGAATGGGCAAAGAATGTAGATGTGCGCCGTGCACTAGCGCTTGCAATTGACAAGGAATCTCTGGTAGATGTTCTTGGCGGTGACAGCTTCTATCCAGTATTAAATGGATTCGTTCCAGAGGGCGTTGCAGGTGACACTGATACCTTCCGTGCAGAGGGTGATGCAGACGGCTACACATTGACATATGATCCAGATCAGGCAAAGGAGCTTCTTGCAGGAGCTGGCTATGATGAGAGCAATCCGCTTCATATTACTTATAAGTATTCAAACAATGGAATCCACGGTGATGTGGCAACTATGTTGCAGCAGATGTGGGAGGCTGTTGGCGTAGAAGTTGATTTTGAGTGTGTTGAGTCAGGTGTTTACTATGATCAGCTTGATCAGGGTGATTTTGAGATCTGCCGTTATGGATACTCTGCAGAGGACAGCCCGATTCAGTTTTTGGAGATGTGGACAACTGGTATGCAGGTAGTTCCAGCAGTTAATGATGAGAAGTTTGATCAGATGATCGAAGATGCGCGTCAGATTTCAGATCGTTCTGAATATATGAAGGCACTTCATGAGGCAGAGGATTATCTTGTTGAAGAGAATGTATATGTCATTCCACTGTTCAACTTTAATGATCCGGCATTGGTTCAGACATATGTAGAAGGCCAGATCATGAATGGAATTTATCCATATTTTGCGTATGTAACAGTTACAGAATAATGTAGCTTAGAAACGTGAAAACTCCAGTGAAAGGGGGATGAACGCAAAGGCGCCATCCCCTTTCGCATATGAAAAACAAAAAATATGAGAAAAGAAGGAAGAAAATGAATCAATTAAAACCTGTCTTAATAGAAGATTTCAATGAAATAAAAAGTCCATCTAGTTTACAGTACAGTCCTGATGAGAAGACACTTGCATTCACGCTTGTACAGCCAGACAAAGAAAATAATAAATATAGTAAAAATCTTTGGATCATGGAAGAAAAATAAGGAAGCAGTCCAGCTAACATCATCTGGCAAAGATGGTGATTTTATCTGGGAAGATGATCAGACAATTTTATTTGTATCAG
>ENA-OPYX01000313-OPYX01000313.1-human-gut-metagenome-genome-assembly--contig:-NODE-313-length-28986-cov-3.581725_pt1 | contig 28986 bp, 28 predicted proteins | sample MGYA00242639_ERZ504486 | MGnify/ENA primary metagenome ERZ504486 (study PRJEB26092, sample SAMD00036296) | human gut metagenome | host: Homo sapiens | study: EMG produced TPA metagenomics assembly of... | reverse complement strand
AAAAAAGCGTTTATTTGTTCATAAGTGGCGATAAAGGAATGGCTGGTGCATATAACCATAAATGTATTAAAAAGAAGCCAAAGAGATTGTGCGATGAGTCACAGGAATACAAGATATTGCAATCGGAGAAACTGGCAGACAGTATTTTACTTCACTTGGTTATAATGTTGAGGAGTCATTCAGATTTTCAGCTAATAATCCATCAGTTCACAGAGCCAGAGTTATAACAGAAGACATAGTTGAGCGTTATAAAAAAGAAGAAATGGACGAAGTGTATATTGTGTATACACGAATGGAACGAGGAATGAAAGAAGAGGTCGAGGTTGAACAGTTACTTCCTCTTAAGACCAATCAGTTCATTAAGGAAGAGTTAGTTGAGAATGTAAAAAAGGGTAAAAGTAATGGTACCCTTGAAGATTTTGAAGGCTCAGATGATTATTTTGTAATATATCCGTCACCAAAGGTTGTTCTTAATGATCTTGCATACAATTATGTAACAGGATTCATATATGGAGCACTTGTTGAGGGTTTTGCGACAGAAGAAAATGCACGAATGGTTGCTATGCAGGCAGCTACAGATAATGCAGAAGCTATGCTTAAGGAATTATCAATTGAGTATAACAGACTTCGTCAGGCAGCTATAACACAGGAGATTACTGAGGTTATAGGTGGTGCTAAGGCTCTTAAGAAGAAAAAGATGAAGAAAGCAAAGGCGGGGAAATAGCCGCAAGATATAGCAGAAAGAGGTGAATTCAGGTGGAAGAGATGAAAGGAAAGATAGTACAGGTTTCAGGACCTGTAGTCGATGTCGAATTTGAGGGCAGTTATCTTCCAGCAATCAAGGATGCACTTTATGTAATACAGGATGGAAAAAAGAAGACAATGGAGGTATCACAGCATATAGGTAATAACGTTGTAAGATGTATTATGCTTGCAGCTAGTGAGGGCCTTTGTAAAGATATGGAGGTAACAGCTACAGGAAGCGGTATATCTGTACCTGTAGGTGAGAAGACTCTGGGAAGACTTTTTAACGTCCTTGGAGATACCCTTGATAATGGAGAGAAATTAGATGAAGAAGAACACTGGTGTATACATAGAAATCCACCAACATTTGCAGAGCAGAGTCCTGTTGTAGAAATGTTACAGACAGGTATCAAGGTTATTGATCTGCTTGCACCATACGCTAAAGGTGGTAAGATTGGTCTTTTCGGTGGTGCCGGTGTTGGTAAGACAGTTCTTATTCAGGAGCTTATCAGAAATATAGCTGCTGAGAGTGGTGGTTATTCAATCTTTACAGGTGTAGGAGAGCGAAGCCGTGAGGGTAATGACTTATGGACAGAGATGAAAGAGTCCGGAGTTATTGATAAGACCGCCTTGGTATTTGGTCAGATGAATGAACCACCTGGAGCAAGAATGAGAGTTGCAGAGACAGGTCTTACAATGGCTGAATATTTCAGAGATGTTAAGAAGCAGGATGTGTTGTTATTCATTGATAACATTTTCCGTTTCGTTCAGGCTGGTTCAGAGGTTTCAGCACTTCTTGGACGTATGCCATCAGCCGTTGGTTACCAGCCAACTCTTGCAACTGACTTAGGTGAATTACAGGAGAGAATTGCTTCAACAACAAGAGGTTCTATCACATCAGTTCAGGCTGTATATGTACCAGCCGATGACTTGACGGACCCGGCTCCTGCAACAACATTCTCACATTTGGATGCAACTACAGTTCTTTCAAGAAAGATTGTTGAACAGGGTATATATCCTGCCGTTGACCCACTTGAGTCAACATCAAGAATTCTTGAACCAGATGTTGTTGGTGAGGAACATTACAGCGTAGCAAGACGTGTTCAGGAAGTTTTACAGAAGTATAAGGAATTGCAGGATATTATTGCTATCCTTGGTATGGAAGAACTTTCAGAAGATGATAAGCTTACTGTATACAGAGCAAGAAAAATCCAGAGATTCTTATCACAGCCTTTCCATGTAGCTGAGAACTTCACAGGTACACCAGGTAAATACGTTCCAGTTGAAGATACAGTTAAAGGCTTCAAGGCAATACTTGATGGTGAAATGGACGAATATCCAGAAGCTGCATTCTTTAATGTAGGTACTATTGAAGATGTTAAGGCTAAGGCTGAAACATTAAAGTAGATAAAGCTGGATTTGCTTCACAAGACAGGAGAGTAAATATCTTTTCCTGCCGCAGAAGCGTAGGTTTTGTTTCACAAAACAATGAGGTAAAACCTTCGGCTCCTGCAAGAGCAGTCGCATTTTGCTTCGCAAAAAACAATGAGGTAAATACCTCTGCTCGCCAGAGGACTCGCATTTTTACTTCGTAAAAACAAGGAGGTATGGGTTGAATACATTTTCATTGAAATTAATAGCCTGCGATAAGGTATTCTACGATGGACCTTGTGAAATTCTTATATTTGATGGTTTCGATGGAGAGATGGCTATTATGGCTAATCACGAGCCTATGACCTGTAGTGTTGAAACAGGAGAATTAAGATTCAGGATTCCGGGAGAAGACAAGTGGCAGGAAGCTATAGTTTCGACAGGACTTCTTAAAGTTGAACACAACAAAGTGGATATAATAGTGTATTCGGCTGAAAGACCTGAAGAAATAGATAAGTTCAGAGCTGAGGCAGCGCTTGAAAGAGCGAGGGAACAGCTTGCACAGAAACAGAGCATTATGGAATATCACGTATCGACAGCCTCTATGGCGCGAGCTATGGCAAGACTTCGTGGTGTTAAGAATCATGATGTATAGAAAGTTAATATATTATAATATGTACAGGGCTTGCAGGGCGGAAAATGTACCAGTAGGCGGTGTATGTAGATATTAATAAAATGTAAAGACACCATTCATTAGCGTGAAGTTAATGGGTGGTGTTTTTAAATGACTAATATATTAGCTATTATTGACAAAAATTAACTAAATAGCTAATATATTAGCTATGAATAATATATTAGATTTAATGAAAACTCCAAAAGATGTTAATAATGATATTGTAAAGAGAATGAGAGCAAGAAGAAAAGAACAGAAGCTTACGCAGGCAGAGCTTAGCAGGCGTGCAGGTGTAAGTTTAGGTTCTTTAAAAAGATTTGAACAGACGGGAAATATATCACTTGACTCCCTTATTAAGATTGCTTTTGTTCTGAATTGTCAGGAAGATTTTGAAAGTCTTTTTGCTAAAAAAGGATATTCGTCTATTCAGGAGGTTATTGATGGTCAGCGTTAAGAAGCTTGATGTGTGTATTGCCATAGTGGGTAAAAGTGGAATGGGAGCACTTGAGTATTATCCAGAAAATATATTTTTGCAAAAAGAAGAACAGATGTCATTAGATGAGATAGCCAAAGAATGTGAAAGAATATTTGAAACTAATAATTCAGAAAGTCTTGATACCATATTTCAAATGGGAGGTTCATCAGGTGGTGCAAGACCCAAGGTATACTATGATATAGACGGAGAAGAATGGATAGTAAAATTTCCGTCATCGTATGATAGCAAAGATATAGGACAGCAGGAATATGAATATTCGTTATGTGCAGGAAGATGTGGTATAAATATGCCAGAGACACGTCTGCTTAATTCTTCAATAGGTTCAGGATATTTTGCGGTAAAGCGTTTTGACAGACAGGGAGATAAGAAAATTCATATGGTATCAGTGAGTGGTTTACTGGAAACTTCGCATAGAATACCGAATCTTGATTATAACCAGCTAATGAAGCTGACATTTATACTTACAAAAAGTTATGAAGAAGTTGAAAAAATGTATCGCCTTATGTGCTTTAATGTATTTGCACATAATCGTGATGACCATTCTAAGAATTTTTCTTTTATTTATAATGATAATGAGAAAGTATGGGAATTATCACCAGCATATGATTTGACATACAGTAATTCTATAGGTGGAGAGCACGCAACTATGGTAGATGGTAATGGGCGTAATCCGGGTATGAAAGAGATACTTCAGGTGGCGGAAAATATTCAACTTGATAGCAGGAGGGCAAAGAAAATAGCGGAAAATATATATGAAATAGTAGCAAATGATTTAAAAGACTATATAAATCAATCTTACAAATAAGTATTAATTCCTATTGCACAAATATAAATACAATGTTATATTAGTATTAGAAAATATTGTAAAGCGTGAGTTATATACAAATGATAAACTATACTACTGTATATAGTGAATAGGAGGTGCAGCGTATGCCAGTTATACAAAGTCCGGGACAAAGAATTAATAATATTAGAGTTATAGAATTTCCATTATGGCTTAGAATTGTATGCTATATTACAGCGATAATATTTGTATTATGGATACTTCGTTCGGTATATAAGTACATTGTATATCAGAAGCTTATAGCTAAGAGAAAGAATGAAAATGCAGTTCTGATATCCAAAGTCAAAGAAGCATACCGAGAAGTAAAGGCATATAACACATCGTTAGGCTCTAACAGACCAGCACCGGGGTATGGAAGCACATCTAATAAGGGAATAGCTTATAGATTGTACTTTGATGTCAATGGGAAAGATGTTGAACTTGATGTAGATGAGAAGACATTTGATAATATTAAAGAAGGAGATAAAGGAGTACTAGATTATAAAGGCTGTGAGTTTTATTCATTTACAAAAGAATAGGACGGTTATTAATAGAACGGTTATTGAAGAATAGAACTTTCAGGAGATGTTGATGTCATCAATGAAAAGGAGGATTTTTATGGGGAAAGCTAAGAGCGGTAATAGCAATGTTTTAAAGGTTGTATCGATTGTGGCAGCGATAGTAGTGGCAGTCGGCATAATAGCTGTATTTGTAGCACCATTGATACCTGTAAGGAAGGTAGATGAAAGTGCGTACAAGAAGCTGGATAACAACGATGTATATGAGCGTGCATACAATATATATGGCGTACAGATATATAAGGACAGGGATAAGGCACTTGCGCAGTTTAAGGCAGATTATAATGCTGCTTTAGTGTATTTGGACGAAAAGCTTGGTCTGGGTGAGTTTAACACAAGCTATGATATGCTTTCACAGTATGGCGAGAATGGATGGCAGTATACATTTTCAGCTGATGAGAGGAGAGAGCTTGGGGAAGAAAAGGTCAATGAACTTAAGCAGAAGATGGCAGGAATTTCAGCATTTTGTGATATGTATGAGAATACAAACTGGCGTTATTATGTCGGACTGCAATAAGCAAAACTTAAGCTATAGATATTTTAGATGTAAATAGTCTTTTTTTGTTTCTTATAGTCTTTTTTTGTAAGGTATATTGTTATTGAATTAATGACGTGATAAATTATACCTATATAATTAAATATTCGTATTGTTATGAACATAATTTCACACAATATAAAAGCAGAGTAGAATAGATAGACAGGGGTAGATTGTGATGAATATAGCTATATGTGATAATGAGGAGATGTTCGTAAAGAATATAAGTGGGCTTTTAGAAGAATATCTTAATGAGAATAAATTGCAATATAGTATAGATATGTACAGTTCGGGCAGTGAGCTGATTGGTTTAAAAGATAAGATAGTGAATTACGACATAGTATTTCTGGATATTAATATGACAGGAATAGATAATATTAAAGTAGCTGAATGGATAAGAATGTATTCGGATAGAGTTATAATAATATCTATAACCTCAATGTCAGATTATAATATACAGGGTTATAAGTATGATGTGTTCAGATGTGTATTGAAGGATAGTATGGATTTAAAGGGTTCAATCTATGAATGTATGAATGCAGTATTATATAAGCTGAATTACATTAATTCTGATAAGAGAATTATTAGTTGTGATTCTGGCAGTAAAGAGGTTGATGTAAGTAAGATTATCTATATAGAAAGCAGTGGTCATAAAGTTACATATCATATACACGGTAAGGAATTTGGTGATTATGTTGTCAAGAGCAAGCTTGATGACATAGAGAATGAATTAAAGGAATATAAGTATCTTTTAAGGGTACATCAAAGCTATATAGTTAATATGATGTATGTTAATAACATCAGCAGTTATCGTGTGTACCTAAAGAATGGCATAGATTTGGGAGTTCCGAAATCACGATATAAAGAAGTTAAGAAGAGAATATTGGAATTTAAAGAAAATAATTAGCGGTTAAAAGTTTAAGCGGGAATATTACTTGATAATGAAATAGTGGTATTTAATATCAGATATATATTGGTCATTATAGATGACTATATATATCTGATTTTTTTGTGGTTAAATTATTCTAATAAAATGTAATAGTAAATATAGTCGTTTTTTTGTCTGCTATAGTCGTTTTTTGCAAATGGGGTTTGTATGAAGTGAAATAATGTGATAATTTTGGAGCATAGAAGCAATGTGTGTGAGAAACGGAAGATAATAGATTAGTTGAGAGATAATAACAAGACGGAAGATGAGTCGGAAAAGGAGCAGCTTATGAAGAAATTAACATTAATAGCAGATGTATTATTAATAAGTTTATCAGCAGGTTTATTTTTGCCAAATTCTACAATCAATATGGCAAAGTATCAAAGTGATAATAATAAGAGCTTGATAACAGAGAAAGATAATATTACACCAGAGGAAGTTATGGATAATCAGATACCTGATGAGCTTTATGATGTAGGTAACGAAGACCAATGGTATATAAGTCAGGCTGTTCGCAGAGCAGTTGATAAAGAAGAAGCAGATAATAATGCAGAATTATTTAGAAAAGATGATACATCAATAGTAAATTGCAGAGAGATAAAAGACAAAGAAGACAATATATTAAGATACATATATAAATACAGTGATGGTGGATACTGTATTAGCGGCAGTGATATAGGGTACAGGAGTGCATCATATACGCAGCTTAAATATGAATATTATATTCCAACACAATATGGAATTAAGATGAGTGATGAAAGCTGGTATCAGTTAGATGAACTTGATGATTTATCAAAGGAAGATTGTTTGGCAGATGTTAGTAATATTCTTGCAGAATTAGAAATTGAAGTATGCGATGAGCCAGATATATATGTTATAGATGTTGATAGTCAAAAGAAAGTTAAAGCTAAATTACAATTGACAAGTGAATTAGACGATTGGACTAAAGATGATGAATGTTATTGTATGATATTTAAAAGAAAGCTTGATAACCAGACAATGTCAGATGTGGCATTTGATAATATTTTAAAGAGTGGTGTACCAACACAGGTTAAAGTTATATATGGAAAGCAGGGACTTATCTATCTTGATACATCTTATCAATATGATTTTATTACAAAGGAAGATGTTAAGGATAAAGTTATAAGTTATGATACTGCTGTAAATATTGCAATGACAAAGTATGATTATGTGTCAGAACAGAATATTATTCGGGCAGAATTACAATATATACCTCAGGTAACAGGTGGCGATGGCATAGATTACAATACCAGATATGAGATAGCTCCATATTGGGTGATTGTTATTGAAATACCATCTGTTATAGGAGAAAATGCATCAAAGAACGAAATTATATTTGTTAATGCGATAGATAAAACTGTGTATAAGGATACATTTTCAAATGTTATAAGGTGATGTATTAGGGGTGAAATGTTTATACCGTATTGTCATATCTAGTTAGAGGCTAGTGATAGTATATTGGGAATTGTATTCTTTTATACGAGATACAGATATAATGCAATTAATGGGGAATTCCTAAATATTGCTATTATATATCAAAATGCTATGAGAGGGGTGAATAAAGAAATAGAAATGTAGAAGGGTATTGCACAATTGCATGTGCAATCAATTGTAACTTGCCTATTTTAGGTTATGATGAGGGATAGGTGTAACTAAATTTATAGAAATTGGAGGTATTAGAATGGTTAAGAACAAGTTAGTTAGAAATGCAGTTGCAGTTGTAGTTGCATTAGGGGTAATTGGAACAATTCCAGTATTTGCAGAAAGTTATGATATGGAAGATGGACACGCTTATAATAATGCGACAAGTTCAGGAGGCATAAAGTGTTGCGATGCCGGAACTATTAATGATAGGAGTGGGGAATATGCTTCTTTGTATTTGCGTACAACATATCAGGATGGACAAGAGTCCGATTATTGGTCAGGAGTGGTACAGGGGTCGGTACACGAAAATACTGGCTGGGATTGGGCAGAAGATTATTATAGTATACATCGTTTGCACAGAACAAGTTCAGGGGAAGCAAGAGATAGAGTCGAATTATCTTCTTGCTGGTAATTAAATGAAAATATGACTTAGCTTCAATAAATAATGTATTGAAGCTAAGTTATACCTATATAAGGGAGGGGGTGGAGCTTATGAAAAAAGTATATATTATATTACTGCTTCTGGTAATGACGATAAGTGCTGGTTGTGGAACAGGAACAACATCATCTCATAATACAGAGGCAGATATAGAATTAGATAAGCCAAGTGTAACAATAACGGAAAATAATACATTGGGTAAAGATGTATCTGATATTGAGAGCGAAAAGAATTCATCAGACAACAGTGACGATAGGATTATAGATAGTGGATTTTGGGTAAATGAGTTAAAGACAGATAATGGAATGGTGTGGAAATATACTCCATTAATTAGTCCCAAAGTTGCTGGGGTATTTGATTGTGAAGATGACGCTAAATTTGTATTTTCATATGAATATTCTGGATATAATCGTCCAGATGGCACAAAGACAGCAACATTAAAGAGTTATGGATGTCAATTTATATATGTGAGCAATCCAATGTTGGGATATAATGCTGATGAAGAGGTATATCCAACACAGGAAAAGCAGATTAAAGAAACCTTTTCATTAACAGCTAATAATGGAATTAACAAATTGGGTATATATGATGTGGGATGTATAACTTTTGCGTTGTATAAAGATTTATATCCCGAATATCCAGAGATGAAACTGCAAGTGTACGGAATACCTAATAATCTGATAGAGCAGAGGTTTGGCGATATAACTAAATGCGATGGAAGAGCATATAAGGATTTTTTGGTGAAAGACTGTCCAAATGAAGATTTTGTAAGTTGTGTATATTTAGGAGAAAAATATATAACAGATACAAGTATATTTTATATAGATTATAAGAAGATGGCAGAGGAGAATGATTGTGGTCAGTTTTTACTTGTGTTAAAAGTATCTAAAACAACAGGGTTTGCTTACCTTATGAATGGTGATAATTGCTACAATATATCTGATAATGAAAAGTATCAGGTGTGGAAACAGGAACATATAGGGCAGTTCATAGGGGAGTGAGAAATATGAGAATTAGATATATATTAAAGCTTATGCTTGATGATATTTTTCAAAAAAAGATAATGATTATACTGCTTCTTGCTATGAGTTCAATATCTATATATATGACTGATGTTATAGCAACAAGATATTTTTCTAATCAGTATAGAATTAATTCAATGAGTTCGATGTTTGCGGTAAATCCGGATAAGGTTAACTATGTAAAATATCTTAATCTAATGAGTCCTGAATATACTCCTCAGATAGGTGATGAGCTTATACAATATATTCGTAATTATCAAGGTGTTGTTGCTTGTGGAAGATTTAATAACAATAAAATGATACTTAATGGTGAACTTGTAAAGACACTTGTTATAGAAAAAGATATTGCTAATATGGGTAATCTGCTGTTGGATAACGATAATCTGAAAAGCAAAAAAATGGTAGTGAGAATATGGCATATGTGGGCTATAGTTATAGGAATGAGTATAAAACAGGAATTCAATTTAATTATTATGAGGAAAATGAGAAATCAAGTTGCGAGATTGCAGGTTATTTAAAAAAGGGAGCATCGTGGCCTTTAAAGGGAAAGTTATTTGGCGGTGTTAGTGATATAGACTCATATAATCTTGATAATACGATTGTTGTGATAACTCCCAATTATGAATATTTTGATAATATAGGAGGTATGCCGGATACACCATATTATATAGTTGATGATGAGGCAGTGGCAGATAAACTTAAGATGGACATTGTTGAATGGGCGGCAGAGCGTAATCTTGGAGTAAGTGTGATTAATGAGGCAGAGGAAATAGCAAATGAAAAAGAATTAAGAAATATAACAGCGGACAGCTCATTTAGTGCAGAAGTTTTGCTGTTTCTGCTTGCATTAATATCAATGTCTTCTGCGGCAATAGTTTCGTGTATTTTGAATAGACAACATATGGGAATTATGGTTGCTTGTGGAGTTAGCAAGCGAAGTATTATGGCAATTAATTATATGGAAAATGTCTTTGTAGTGTTAATTCCAGAAATAATTATATGGCTTATATGTCAGAAAAATATATTTGGAAAAGTATTTATGAATAACATTTCAGAGCTGGATATGATTAAATATGGTGACTGGTTTAGTCATTGTGTCGCTGTTCCAATAATGTATCTGGCAGAACTTGTGATTGTTACTGTTATAGCTGGTATTGTGCCTATGTTTATAATATCACGAATGAAAGTGGCAGAAGTTATCAAACCAGTAGATTAATTATAGAAAATACCGGGTGTGCAGATTGATGGTGAAAGCTGTTAAATCAGTAGGTTAGTGACAGAGGTTTTCAAAATATAAGATTAGCGGTGGAGAAGTTATTGAACAGCATATTCAGGGGGCATTTGAATGAGAAAAATATTTAATAAAATATTCAGATACAGGCTTGTTTCGATATATTTCATATTAAGTCAGCTTGTTATTTTAACAGCAATATTTGGAGTGCTTAATACGATTAATAAAGCTTATGCAAAAGAAAATGACAGGCTTAAGGCTCTGGCTAAGAATAGGATAGAGCTGAATATAGATACATTTGCAAAGAAAGATATATTATCATATGCGGCAGTAAATGTAGATGTAGGAAATGTGTTAGCACAAGGACGTATGTCGGTAGAAGTGGCACAAATTGGAAGTACGAACCGTTGTGAAGTGCTTTTGGCAGTTAATGAGTCAACCCCTTATCCTATGATTAGAGGACATATACCCGATAAAGAAACGGATAATGGCAGAAATTGTGTGGCATTAGGACGTGATAAATACAGATATGTATATAATAGGGATGGCAAGGATTATATAACACTTGGTCAGGAGGAATATGAGGTTGTAGGTGTTATAGGAAGTCCGGTATCTGATTATTGGGACTATAAGATTGTACTTAATATAGATTGTATGAGTGATAGTCTTAAGCAGTCATTTAGTTCACTGTCTAATATATCTTTGACAGTATATAGTAATAAGGAAGATATTATGGAAATTTATAATAAAGTATATTCAAATGTAGTCAATGTTGATAATACCTGTAATATAGTGTCATATAGCAAGAAAGATACGGGCGAAAGCACAGTGAGTGAAACTCTTCAGAAAGAAAATATTAAAACTAATGTTATGGTATATACTTTTTGCCTTATTAACAGCATAATTATATCAATATTCTGGACGGTACAGAGAAAGAAAGAGCTTGCAATAAAACGTGTATTTGGATTTAGTAATATAAGAATGATAGCCGATATCGCAGTTAATCTGTTACTGCTAATGATAATTACTGTAATAATGTATTTTGTAGGATATGTGTTATATAGCTTTATAAGGTATTCAACAATTCAGGGTATGGGATTGTGGAGTGTCAAATTAATATTATTAGCAGTTGGTTTATTTCTGATAACACTTGTTATTGCGATGATATATCCAGTTGTAGATATATATAGGGGGCAGGCATATGATAAGATTAGATAAAATAACAAAAATATATGATGCAAAGGTTGAAAATAAAAAAGCGTTAGATGAGGTATCATTAACTATAGATAATGGGGAGTTTGTAGCTATTATGGGACCATCAGGGAGTGGTAAAAGTACACTTCTTAACATAATAGGCTGTATGGATAGTGTTACAGACGGAAGTTATTATGTTGATGACATAGAAGTGTCACGATTGAATAAATTGGACATACATAGATTTAGAAAGAAGAATATAGGATTTGTATTTCAACATTTTGCATTAATGGATTATTATACAGCTTATGAGAATATTGAGCTGCCGTTGCTGGCTAACAATATAAGACGAAAGATAGAAAAGAATATTAATGAACAATTGAAAAAGTTGAATATTGTGGAAAGAAAAAGATAAATTTGCCAAAGAAAATGATCGGGAGGACAGCAACAGCGCGTGGCAATAGCACGCGCACTTGTAACTAATGCAGATATTATTCTTGCGATGAACCGACTGGTGCATTAGACCAGAGCACCGGACAAGAAGTCATTAATATTTTAAGAGAAATTAATAATCAGGGTAAAACGGTTGTTCTTGTTACGCACGATATCAATATCGCCAGCAGCACTAACAGAATTATTAATATATGTGACGGAAAGATTATAAGTGATGAAATGGTATAATTGACTAAAGAGTTGCCTTGCAACTCTTTTTTATTTGTGTTAAAATGTGGATATTCTATTATTTATTAAGATAATTTATCAAATAAAATATGAATTTTAGCCGTAGAACATATGTAGTATTTTAAAGAAAGCTAGTACATATATTTATTCAATAATGGAAGGGAAAATGCTATGCCAGTAACAGAATATTTAATAAGAAATGCCGAGTTATACCCCGATGAAGTTGCCTTGGTTGAACTAAATCCAGATGAGAAAGATACAAGGAGAACAACTTGGAAAGAATTTGATTTAATACAGCCAAGTGCCAATATGCCATATAGGCGTGAGATTACATGGAGCGTATTTAATGAGAAAGCCAATAGGTTTGCCAATATGCTTATAAGCCGTGGAGTTAAGAAAGGGGATAAGGTTGCTATTCTTATGTATAACTGCCTGGAATGGCTGCCAATATATTTTGGTGTATTAAAGACAGGTGCAATAGCAGTGCCATTTAATTTCAGATATGACTCAGATGAGATATACTATTGCGCTGAACTTGCACAGGTAGATGTCATTGTATTTGGCTTTGCATTCATTGGAAGAATAGAGGTTAATGCTGAGAGATTATTAAGAGGAAGACTTCTTATATATGTAGGAGACAACTGTCCAAGCTTTGCAGAAAGCTATCACGAGCTTGTTGCTGATTGTTCAAGTAAAGAGCCAGATGTTAAGATAACGGAAGATGATTATGGTGCGATATATTTTTCATCAGGAACAACAGGATTTCCTAAAGCAATACTTCATAAGCACCAAAGCCTTACACAGGCGGCTGTTATGGAACAGAAGCACCATTCTACTGGCAGAGATGATACATTTTTATGTATACCACCACTTTATCATACAGGAGCAAAGTTCCACTGGATGGGAAGCCTTGTTGCAGGAAGTAAGGCGGTTCTTCTTAAAGGAACGAAGCCGGAACAGATATTGTCAGCAGTATCAAGTGAACACTGCACTATAGTATGGCTGTTAGTGCCTTGGGCACAGGATATTCTTGATGCATTGGATTCAGGAAAGATTAAGTTATCAGATTACAATTTATCGCAGTGGCGTCTTATGCATATAGGTGCTCAGCCAGTTCCACCATCACTTATTAAGAGGTGGAGGAAATATTTTCCTAATCATCAATATGATACTAACTATGGTTTGTCAGAGTCAACTGGACCGGGCTGTGTTCATCTTGGAGTTGAGAATATAGATAAAGTTGGTGCAATTGGAATTCCGGGTTATGGCTGGGAATGTAAGATTGTTGATGAGAATGATAATGAAGTCTGTCAGGGTGAAGTCGGTGAGCTATGTGTTAAAGGACCCGGAGTTATGACTTGTTATTATAGAAATGAAGCTGCTACAAAGGAAGTATTAAAAGACGGCTGGCTGTATACAGGTGATATGGCTATGCAGGATAAAGATGGCTTTTATTTTCTTGTGGACAGGAAGAAAGATGTTATTGTATCAGGTGGAGAGAATATATATCCTGTGCAGATAGAGGATTTCTTAAGAAGATTTCACAAGATAAAGGATGCGGCGGTAATTGGTCTTCCTGACAGGCGTCTAGGCGAGAAGACAGCAGCAATTATAGAGATTAAAGACGGAGTCAGTTGTACAGAGGAAGAAATCGAAAAGTTCTGTCTTGAGCTTCCACGTTATAAAAGACCTAAGCAGATAATATTTGCGGATATACCAAGAAATGCAACAGGTAAGATAGAGAAACCAAAGCTTCGTAAAATATATGGAGCAGATAAGCTTGTTGCGATGGAGAACAAAGCATAATTGTGATTATAGATTAATATGCAATACAGATATTATTATAGATGATGGAAGGAAAAGGTATGAAAGAGTTAATGTTAGGCAACAAAGCGGTTGCCAGAGGGTTATATGAAGCTGGTTGTAAGGTTATATCAAGTTATCCGGGAACTCCTAGTACAGAGATTACAGAGGAGGCAGCAGCTTACAATGAGATATATTGTGAATGGGCACCTAATGAAAAGGTTGCATTAGAGGTGGCTCATGGAGCAACACTTGGTGGTGTAAGAGCGGCGTGTGCTATGAAGCACGTAGGCTTAAATGTTGCGGCAGACCCATTATTTACAATATCTTATCAGGGGCTTAATGCAGGACTTGTAGTGTGTGTTGCAGATGACCCGGGTATGCATTCATCACAGAATGAGCAGGATTCAAGGCATTATGCAATTGCGGCGAAGCTTCCAATGCTTGAGCCATCAGACTCAGAGGAGTCGAGAGTATTTGTTAAGAAAGCATTTGAAATGTCCGAAAAGTTCAATACACCAGTCCTTTTAAAAATGGTCACGAGAGTAGCCCATTCACAGAGCATAGTTGATACAGAGGAAAGAGTTGAGCCAGATAGAGTTCCTTATGTAAAAGACCCAGCTAAAGTAATGATGACACTTAACTCAAGAAATGCTCATATAAGGGTTGAGGAGAGAACTAAGGCATTGATAGAATATGCTGAAAGCACAGAACTTAACAGAGTTGAGATGGGTGAGGATACAAGTGTGGGAATTATCACAGACTCTACTTCATACCAGTATGCAAGGGAAGTATTAGGTGATAAAGTTAGCATATTAAAGCTTGGAATGATTAATCCACTCCCAGAAAAGCTTATAAAAGACTTTGCACAGAAGGTAGATAAGGTTATTGTTCTTGAAGAGTTAGACCCTATAATTGAAAATCACTGCAAACAGCTTGGAATTAAGGTGGCTGGTAAGGATACATTTCCTATATGCGGCGAGTTCTCCCAGAACCTTGTAAGAAAATGTCTTGGTATGAAAGAACCAGAGCATATTACTATAGAAGAAAATGTTCCAGCACGTCCTCCAGTTATGTGTGCAGGCTGTCCACATAGAGGAATATTCTACATTTTAAAGAAGAAAAAATGTATGGTATATGGTGATATTGGCTGTTATACATTGGGCGCAGTTGCACCGCTTAATGCAATGGATTTGAATGTCTGTATGGGAGCTTCCTGTTCAGGACTTCACGGCTTTAATAAAGCTATAGGTGAGGAAGCAGAGAGTAACAGCGTAGGTGTTATCGGAGATTCAACATTTATTCATTCAGGAATGACAGGTATAACAGACATTTCTTATAATATGAGTAATTCGACAGTGATTATCCTTGATAATTCTATTACAGGAATGACAGGACACCAGCAAAATCCAACTACAGGAAAGAACCTTCGTGGTGAACCAGCAGGAAAGGTTGATCTTGAAGCATTATGCAGGGCATTGGGCTTTAACAGAGTAAGGGTTGTAGACCCATATGACCTTAAGGCAGTTGAGGAAGCTGTTACAGAGGAGCTTGCAGCTAAAGAACCATCTATTATTATAAGCCGCAGACCTTGCGTTATGATTAAAGGAACAGTACATAAACCACCAATCAGTGTAGATGAAAGCAAATGTGTTGGCTGTAAACAGTGTATGAGCATAGGCTGTCCAGCAATTGCAGTTAAAGATAAGAAAGCACATATTGACCCTACACTCTGCATAGGCTGTAAAGTATGTTCACAGATGTGTAAGTTCGAGGCAATATAATGTTGTAAGGCGATGTATATTAGGTGTTAATGGAATAGAAAAAAGTATTAGATGTCCGATTTGTTCAAATTAGATTTGCTTGATGTGAAATTAGGCAGGGCATCTGATAATGTCGGAAATGAGGAATATGTATGAGTAATTCAGTTAAGAATATTATGATTGTTGGTGTTGGCGGACAGGGAACACTTCTGGCAAGTAAACTGCTTGGTTATGTTCTTATGCAGCAGGGATATGATGTTAAAGTGTCAGAGGTACACGGAATGAGCCAGCGAGGCGGAAGTGTTGTTACTTATGTAAGATTTGGAGATAAGGTATATTCTCCAGTTATTGATAAAGGTGAGGCTGATTATATTCTTTCATTTGAGAAGCTTGAAGCGTTAAGATGGATTGAATATTTAAAGATTGGCGGACAGATAATAACTAACACGCAGGAAGTTGACCCAATGCCGGTAATTACAGGTGCTATGCAGTATCCAGATAATATTATTGAAAAGCTTGAGAGTGCAGGTGCAAAGGTCGATGCTAAAGATTTCTTATCAATAGCAGAAGAAGCAGGGTCGGCCAAAGCGGTTAATATTGTACTTATGGGAAGATTATCAGATTATTTCAAAGACATTCCATATGAGGTGTGGGATAAAGCAATAGATGAGATAGTCCCAGAGAAATACAGAGAGCTTAATCATAAGGCATTGAAGCTTGGCAGAGGCTGAGTAAATGTAAAATAATAAAGGTAAAATGGATATACATTTGTGATATTATGGTATCATATGTATATCCATTTTGTAATATTAGTGGCAGGAGTTATTATATAGAATTAAAGAGGCTTATATGTTTAATCTAGAAGAAGAATTAAAGAAGCTCCCAGATAAGCCGGGAGTGTATATTATGCACGATAAACACGACACAATTATATATGTCGGCAAGGCTAAGATATTAAAAAATCGTGTAAGACAATATTTTCAGAGTAATAAAAATCATTCGGCAAAAGTTGTCCAGATGGTTTCACATATTGCATATTTTGAGTATATCGTGACAGATTCTGAGCTTGAAGCACTGGTGCTTGAATGTAATCTTATAAAGGAACACAGACCAAAATATAACACGATGTTAAAGGACGACAAGAGTTATCCTTTTATTAAGGTTACTATTGGAGAGGAATTTCCAAGAGTGTTATTCTCAAGAACAATGAAGCACGGAACTGGCAAATTCTTTGGACCGTACACATCAGCAGGTGCTGTCAAGGAGACAATTGAACTGCTCTGTAAGCTTTACAAGGTAAGAACGTGCAACAGGAGACTTCCTAAAGATATAGGCAAGGACAGACCATGCCTTAATTACCATATCGGACAGTGCAATGCACCTTGTCAGGGTTATGTGAACAAAGATGAATTAAAAAAAAACTATAGATAAAGTAATAAGCTTCCTTAATGGTAATTATTCTGAGATTATTAATGAGCTGACGAATAAAATGCAGGATTGTTCCGAGCGTATGGAATATGAGGAAGCCGCTAGATACAGGGATTTGTTAATCAGCGTTAAGCAGATCGCACAGAAGCAGAAGATAACAGCAGATGATGCAACAGACAGAGATGTAATTGCGTGCGCTATGGACGCGGAAGATGCAGTTGTACAGGTATTCTTTATAAGACAGGGCAAGCTTCTTGGACGTGAGCATTTCCATATGAAGGTTGCAACGAATGACAGCAGAAGCGGCATTTTGTCAGAATTTATGAAGCAGTATTATGGTGGAACACCATATATTCCCAATGTGATAATGACACAGGAGGAGATTGAGGATGCTGGTACAATCGCCGACTGGCTTTCAAGCAGGAAGAAGCGGAAAGTTACAATTATCACGCCAAAGAAGGGCGATAAGGAGAAAATGGTTGAACTTGCCCATAAGAATGCACTTATGGTATTAACTAAAGATGCAGAGAAGATTAAGCTTGAGGAGAAAAGGACAACAGGTGCTATGAAGCAGATAGCAGACTGGCTTGGGCTTGCTTCGATAAGGCGTGCAGAGGCTTATGATATATCTAATACAAGTGGTGTTGAGTCAGTTGGTTCAATGGTTGTATTTGAGGACGGAAGACCTAAGAAAAATGATTATAGAAAGTTCAAGATTAAGACGGTCAAAGGGCCTGATGATTATAAGAGTATGAGAGAAGTACTTACAAGACGTTTTACAAGAGGAATGAGAGAGCGTGCAGGTGAGGAAGAGACAAGGGGTTTTGCTGTGTACCCGGACCTTATAATGATGGATGGTGGACGAGGACAGGTGAACATTGCACTGGAGGTTCTTGATGAACTTCATATTAATATTCCTGTATGCGGTATGGTTAAGGACGATAACCATAACACAAGGGGACTTTACTATAATAATGTAGAAATTCCAATAGACAGGCATAGTGAAGGTTTTAAGCTTATAACAAGGGTTCAGGATGAGGCACATAGATTTGCGATAGAATACCACAGGTCATTAAGAAGCAAGAAGCAGGTAAGCTCAGTTCTTGATGAGATTGAAGGAATCGGACCAGCAAGAAGAAAAGCGTTGATGAAATATTTTCTTGATATTGACAAAATCCGTAATGCCAATGTAAGTGAGCTTATGGAGGCAGAAGGAATTACAGAAAATGTAGCGCAGAACATATACAAATATTTTCATTGATGTGTTATTTTAATGTCTTTCAATATTAATTGCACTGTGTTAAACTATTAATAATAGATAGTCAGAAGATATATAGTCTTAAGTAAGGCAATGAAATATAAAATGTGGCATAATTGCGCAGGATTGGAGTAGATATGAACGGAAAAGAAAGAGTTAATTTATTCAAGGTAATCGAGAAGATGAATCTTGTTAATCTTACACCTGATATTGATGTTAAGGGAATATGGATTCACGTTCCAGAATTTAACAGGCCAGCGTTACAGCTCACCGGATTTTATGACCAGTTCGATAATGACAGAATACAGATTATAGGTAATGTAGAATATGCTTATCTTAAGAGCCTTTCAGAAACAGAGCGTTATGAAAGATATATGCAGTTGTTATCAAGCAATATTCCCTGCCTTATCTTCTGTAGGAATTTAGAGCCGGAGGCAGAGATTATAGAACTTGCAAGGAAATATCAGATTCCAATATTAAAGTCTGCTGAGTCAACATCTTCATTTTCAGCAGAAGTTATAAGATGGCTTAAAGTACAGCTTGCACCTTGCATAGTAATACACGGTGTATTAGTTGATGTATATGGCGAAGGTGTGCTTATTACAGGTGAGAGTGGTATAGGTAAGAGTGAAGCAGCGCTTGAGCTTATAAAGAGAGGCCACCGTCTTGTAACAGATGATGCTGTCGAGATTAGAAAAGTAAGTGATGAAACATTAGTTGGTTCAGCACCAGGAGTTACTAAGTATTTCATAGAGTTAAGAGGTATTGGTATTATTGATGTAAAGACACTTTTCGGTGTAGAGAGTGTTAAGGAAACTCAGGAGATTGATATGGTTATCAAGCTTGAGGACTGGAATAAGGATAAGGAGTATGACAGACTTGGACTTGAAGAAGAATACACAGAATATCTTGGCAATAAAGTAGTGTGTCATTCGCTTCCAATAAGACCAGGACGTAATCTTGCAGTAATAGTTGAGGCTGCGGCTGTAAACCACAGACAGAAGAAGATGGGTTACAATGCGGCTAAGGAGTTATATAGAAGAGTACAAGAGAACCTTATGAGGGGTGATGATGAAGATGAGTTTATTTAAGGATATAGTTCTTGGCATTGATATAGGTGGAACAACTTGCAAATGCGGCGTGTTCACAACAGATGGCACGCTTGTATACAAGGATGAGATACCAACAAGGAAAGATGAGGGCGGAAGTCTTATTTTATCAGACATTAAAGAACATATTCCAGAGCTTGTGAAAGCGGCAGGACGAAGCTGTGATAGATTAAAGGCGTTGGAATAGGAGTTCCGGGTGCGGTAAGAGAAGATGGAACAGTCAACAAATGTGTCAATCTTGGCTGGGGTGTATTTAACGTTGCACAGACTTTTAAAGATATGACAGGCTATGAAGTTAAAGTTGGCAATGATGCCAATATGGCGGCACTTGGTGAATACTGGATGGGAAGTGCGAAAGCATATTCAAGCGTTGTATTAGTTACAATAGGAACAGGTGTTGGCGGCGGAGTTATAATTGACGGTAAGCCAATATGCGGATACAATGGTGCTGCGGCAGAGATAGGACATCTGCCTATAGTAGAGGAGGAGACAGAATACTGTAACTGCGGTAATAAGGGCTGCCTTGAGCAGGTGGCATCAGCAACAGGCATAGTCAGAACAGCGACAAGAATGTTAAATGCAACCGATGAGCCATCGGCACTTAGAGCACTTCCTTATATATCTGCTAAGGCAGTATTTGATGAAGCTAAATCAGGAGATTCGTGTGCCATAAAGATTGTTGATTATGTATGCAGATATTTAGGAAAAGGCATTGCCTGTGCTTCTGCTATGACTGATACAGAGGTTATATGTATTGGCGGCGGAGTATCAGCGGCAGGTGATTATCTTATAGAAAGAGTTGCTAAGTATTACAAAGAATACGCATTTCACGCGTGCAAGAATACTAAGATAGTCAGGGCTGAACTTGGTAATGATGCAGGTATGTATGGAGCTGCCAAGCTGGCATTAGGTTAATATAAAAGATTGGAGAGTAAGAAGCTTATGGATAATAATGAGCTGTTAGATAATCTTAAATTAATTGTGGGTGACACACAGGTAAGAACTGGTGAACCTATGAATATTCATACTACATTTAGAATTGGAGGCTGTGCAGATTATTATGTACAGCCATCTTCTATTGAGGAGTTACAATCATTAATTCGATTTTTGAATAAATCGGACATAGAATGCTGCGTTATAGGTAACGGAAGCAACCTTTTAGTATCAGATAAAGGAATAAGAGGAGTTGTAATACAGCTTTCAGATACATTTGACGAGGTAGAATATATTGATGATGTTACTGTAAAGGTTATGTCAGGAATGATGTTGTCAAGACTCGGTAACAAGCTGGCAGATAAGGGACTTGCAGGCTTTGAATTCGCAACGGGAATACCGGGAAGCGTAGGCGGTGCAGTTAGAATGAATGCAGGTGCATATGGTGGAGAGATTAAAGACATAATAGTTAGTGCCGATGTACTCGACCGAAGCGGCAGGCTTATAAGCCTTAGCAGGGACGAACTTGAGTTAGGTTATAGAACAAGCTGTATAGCGGCTATGGATTATATAGTTGTCAGTGCTGTGTTCAGATTACAGAAAGGTGATACTGACACAATCAAGGCACTTATAAAGGAACTTGCTGTTAAGAGAAGAGCTAAGCAGCCTTTGGAATATCCTAGTGCAGGAAGTACATTTAAACGTCCACAAGGCTTCTTTGCAGCTAAGCTTATAGAAGATGCAGGACTTAAAGGAGTGTCAGTTGGCGGAGCAATGGTTTCAGAGAAACATTCTGGTTTTGTTGTTAATACAGGCAATGCAACAGCAAAGGATGTGTGTATGCTTAAAAAAAAAACTGATATGGTTAAGGATAAAGTTAAACAGCAGTCAGGTGTAGATCTTGAACTGGAGGTTATAAAGCTCGGAGATTTTAGTTAAATGCCGATGGAGGAACTTATGAAGATAGTTATTGTAACGGGAATGTCAGGTGCAGGTAAATCAACAGCATTAAATATGCTTGAAGATGAGGGATATTATTGTGTTGATAATATGCCTATATCGCTTATACCTAAATTTGCGGAGCTGGCAGACTGTCAGGAACAGGATAACGGATATAATAATATAGCATTAGGCGTTGATATAAGAAGCGGACATTCTCTTGCAGAGTTCGAGTCCGTACTTGATTATATGAAAAAACGCCAGTATAACTATAAAATATTATTCCTTGAATCTAGTGACGAAGTGCTTGTAAAGCGTTATAAAGAAACGAGAAGGACACATCCGCTTGCGAAGGACGGACGAGTTGACAGAGGTATTGAGCTTGAGAGGAAACAGTTAAAGTTCCTTAAGCAGAGGGCAGATTATATTGTTGATACAAGTACGCTTCTTACAAGAGAATTAAAGCAGGAGTTACAGAAGATAATTCTTGAACGTAAGGAGTATAACAATTTATTTGTAACTGTGCTGTCATTTGGCTTTAAATACGGAATACCAGTAGATGCAGATATTGTATTTGATGTAAGATTTCTGCCTAATCCGTATTATGTTGAAGAATTAAGGCCGCTTACAGGCAATGACAAACCAATACAGTCATTTGTAATGAAAGCACCAGAGGCGAAAGAATTTCTTAATAAGGTAGATGATCTTATACAATTTCTTCTTCCTAACTATGTAAAAGAGGGCAAGTCAAGCCTTGTTATAGCTGTTGGCTGTACAGGAGGAAAGCACCGTTCAGTAACACTTGCCAATGAGCTGGCGGCAAGAATAGCAAGTACACCATATGGCTGTAAAGCTGAACATCGTGATATAGATAAAGATGCTAAGAGAAAGGGAGATAAGTAATGTCGTTTTCTTCAGATGTTAAAGAAGAATTAAGCACCAGAATTGATATGGCAAGGCACTGCCAGATAGCTGAATTTGCTGCGATAATGGGAATGTCAGGACGTATCAGGAGAGCATCGGGCAAAAGAATGCAGATAGAGATGTCTACTGAGAACGAGATTGCAAGATATAAGTTTATAGTATTATTAGAGCAGATATTTGATATTGATACAGGCGATATAATATATGTTTCAAAGAGACAGCCGTGACACAACAATCAGAATAGAAAATCAGGAATATGTCGCTAAAATATTGCAGACACTTAAATGGGCTGATGAATCATTTGATAATATTGAACCTGTATTTGTTGACACAAGAATAGTGCAGAAGGACTGCTGTAAGAAAGCATTTATCAGAGGTGCATTTATAGCGGCAGGGTCTATAAGCGACCCTAATAAATTCTATCATTATGAAATAGTATGCGACTATGAAGAAGATGCGCAGTGTTTGTGTGATATGCTTATATTCTTCGGGCTTGATGCCAAGATTACAGTCCGCAAGAATGATTATATAGTATATATGAAGGAAGGCAGTAATATAACAGATGTGCTTAATCTTATGGGAGCATATGTTTCACAGATGAATCTTTACAATGTTATGATTCTTAAAGAAATGCGTAATGACGTGAACCGTAAGGTTAACTGCGAAACTGCGAACCTTAACAAGACGGTTGCCGCTGCGGTAAAGCAGACTAAGGACATAATATATATAAGGGATACAGTTGGTCTTGGAAGCCTTAAGGACAGCTTAAGGCAGGTTGCTGAGGTAAGGCTTGAGCACGAAGATATGAATCTTAAAGATATAGGTGAATTGTTAGACCCGCCTGTTGGCAAGTCAGGTGTCAATCACAGACTCAGAAAGATAAGCGAATACGCAGAACAGTTAAGACTTGAAAGAGGGGATTGACAACAAGCGTATAATAAAAATTAGGTAAGGTAAATTATTAGTTAAATGTATAGACAGAATGGAGGATAATATGACAAAAGTAGATATTATATCAGGATTTTTGGGAGCAGGTAAGACTACTCTTATTGCAAAGCTTTTAAAAGAAGGACTTGCTGGTGAGCAGGTTGTGCTTATAGAAAATGAATTTGGCGAGATAGGTATTGATGGCGGTTTCTTAAAGGAGTCAGGCGTTGAAATCAGAGAGATGAATTCAGGCTGCATATGCTGTTCTTTAGTTGGTGATTTCGGAACATCTTTAAAGGAAGTTGTTGAGAAGTACCACCCAGACAGAATTATTATCGAACCATCAGGTGTTGGCAAGCTTTCAGATGTTATTAAGGCTGTAAAGGATCTTCATATTGAGAATGAAATCCGTTTAAACAGTGCTTCAACAGTAGCCGATGCTTCTAAGGTAAAGGTATATATGAAGAACTTTGGTGAGTTCTTTAACAACCAGATTGAGCACGCTGGAACTATTATTCTTAGTAGAACACAGAATGTGTCAGAAGCCAAGTTAAAGACAGATATTGAACTTATCAGATCACTTAATAAGGATGCTCATATTATAACAACTCCTTGGGATGATATTGATGGCAAGCAGATACTTGATGCTATGGAAAATGTTACTAATCTTGAACTTGAAATGCTTGCAGAGGCAGCAGCAAAGGTGGCAGAGGAACACGAACATCACCATCATCACGATGGCGAGTGTGGCTGCGGACACGACCACCACGATGAAGAGCATGAACATCACCATCACGATGGCGAGTGTGGCTGTGGACACGACCACCACGATGAAGAACACGAACATCACCATCATCACGATGATGAATGTGGCTGCGGACATGACCACCACGATGAAGAGCATGAACATCATCATCACGATGGCGAGTGTGGCTGTGGACATCATCACGAGCATGGTCATCACCACGCCGATGAAGTATTTACAAGCTGGGGCGTAGAAACTCCTAACAAGTATGACAAGGAAGAACTTTCAGAGATATTAAGAAAGCTTTCTGAGACAGATGATTATGGTAACATCTTAAGAGCTAAGGGTATGCTTCCTTGCACAGATGGTAAGTGGATGTTCTTTGACCTTGTACCAGAAGAATATGAAATCAGGGAAGGTAAGCCTGATTTTACAGGAAGAATATGTGTAATAGGAGCAGAATTAAAAGAAGATGCTCTTAAGCAATTATTTAATGTATAATTGCGGAAGTTAAAGTACTGGACAATCCGCAGACATCACAGACTGGGGGCATAAGCCCCCAGCGTTATATATAGTTAGAATAGATGGAGGACATATAATGGCACAGGAAGAGTATCAGATTCCTATATTTTTAATAAATGGCCAGTTAGATAGTGGCAAGACCAGATTTATCTCAGATACTATAGCAATGGGACAGTTTGCAGAGGCAAAGAATAAGCTCCTTATCGTATGTGAGGAAGGCGAAGAAGAATACAGCGAGAAGCTTTTAAAAGATAATGGCGTGGATATGGTAGTTCTTGAAAAGAAGAATTAACAGAGCCAAGCTTAATGAACTTGATAAAGAGTATGACCCATGGATAGTAATTGTTGAGTATAATGGTATGTGGGATCCAGCCCTTCTTATGGGAACAGCTAAGCCAAGAGGCTGGGAGATATACCAGTCAATAACACTTATTGATGCTACAGCATTCAATCTTCAGTGGAACAATATGAGATCAATAATTGCAGAGACTGTTAAGTATACAGATATGGTTATATTTAATAGATGTAAGTCAGGTATGGATCTTGGAAGCTACAGAAGAAGTATGAGAGCACTTAATAACACACTTCAGATTGTATTTGAGGACGATAAGGGAGAGATGATGTCAATTGCAGAACAGCTTCCTTATGATGTTAATGCGGATATTATCGAGGTTGATGATGCTGATTATGGAATATGGTATATGGATGTATCAGAAAGACCAGATGTATATGTTGGCAAGAAAGTAAGATTTAAGGGTCAGGTATTAAAGAATAAATATTTCAAAGATAAGAACTTTGTACCAGGACGAAAGGTTATGACCTGCTGTGCTGAGGATACACAGTTTATTGGCTATATAAGCTTTTATAATAACATTGCTTCTTTAGAGAATAGACAGTGGATAATGGTTACAGCAACAATCAAGAATGAATTCCAGATGGCATACAAGAAGAAAGGACCTGTTCTTTATGTAGAAAAGGTTGAAAATGCAGAGCCACCAGTGGAAGAGATGGTTTATTTCTAAGCTTGTAAGCGTGGAGAAAATAGAATTTTATATTCTATATTTTTTGAATAAATCGGACACATATAACAATTAGTAATACGGCTGGAGAGAACAATGATACAGGATATATTTCCTAATAGACTTGATAACCAATATGTAGAATGTAGTCCGCAGGATAATGATGTAATTTTCTTCTTTGAGGGTTCATCACTTCTTGCGAAGTATATTAAAGAAGATACATTAACTTATCCACTGTACAAGCAGTTCATACAGGGGATAAAGACAGGTATATCAAAAGATTCTGTTGATAATTATTCATTTACATACCTTTTATCTGTGGATGATACGAAATATTTTCTTGCACAGAGAAAAGGCGAATTATTAAGAGGACAATATGCTGGTGAAATGGCAGATTCCAAAGTGCATAATGAGTATACATCAGTGGTGGAAGGATTTTCATTTGTCGGGGTAGACTCATTTTAGAAAAGGCCAAACCGAAAGCCACAGCATTTGCAGCAATAACGGCATATCATCTGTATGGCTGGTACAGGGACAATCATTATTGTGGACGATGTGGCAGACCTACAATACACGATAACAAAGAGCGTATGGTAAAGTGTCCGGTATGTGGCAATATGGTATTCCCAAAGATAAGTCCTGCGGTTATCGTGGCAGTTACAGATAACGACAGGGTTCTGCTTACAAAGTATGCAGGAAGAACATATAAGAATTATGCTTTAGTCGCTGGCTTTAATGAGGCTGGAGAGACAATAGAGCAGACAGTCAGGCGTGAGGTAATGGAAGAAGTAGGACTTAAGGTCAAGAACCTTAAATATTACAAGAGCCAGCCTTGGGGACTTAGCGGCTCACTGCTTTCAGGGTTCTTCTGTGAGCTTGACGGTGATGATAAAATCACATTGCAGGAAGATGAATTATCACTTGGAACGTGGGTTAAGGCAGACGACCTTGACTTAGAAGACGATGGAATAAGTCTTACAAGAGAGATGATATTAAAATTCAAAAAAGAACATTCAATTGTTCCGTCTAATTAGAATAATACATTATTATTAAGCATAGAATTATCCCAAACATATGTGGGGTGGTTCTATGCTTAATTGGTTATGGGGCTTTATGATTATCATAGGAATAGTATACGCCCTTATCACAGGTAATATAGAAAGTGTCACGCAGGGGGCATTTGCCTCCGCCAAGGAAGCTGTTACATTATGTATAACTATGTTCGGTATTATGTCATTCTGGTGCGGTCTTATGGAAATAGCAGAAAAATCAGGACTTATAGACAAGTGCAGATACATGATAGAGCCTCTTATAAAATGGCTGTTTCCGGGGGTTCCAAGCAGCTCCAAAGCATTTGGCTATATAGTTACCAATATGATATCTAATTTTCTTGGACTTGGCTGGGCGGCTACACCGGCAGGAATAAAGGCTATGAAAGAGATGGCAGTGCTTAATCAGAATAAGAATATAGCAAGCTGTGATATGTGTACATTTCTTGTGATTAACATTTCTTCAATTCAGTTAATTCCAGTAAATATAATAGCATACAGAAGCCAGTACAAAAGTCCTGACCCGACCGCAATACTATTTCCCTCAATAATAGCAACAACTATAAGCACGCTTGCGGCTGTTATATTTTGCAGGGTTATGACAAGGAGGGAGCGATGATAACTAAGATTTCAGCGTATATAATGCCGTTTGTCATATTGATTATTGTTGGATATGGAATGTACAAAAAGAGTGATAATTACGATAACTTTGTAAATGGTGCAGAGGATGGAATGAGGACAGTGGTTTCAATAGCACCTACACTGATTGGGCTTATGGTTGCGGTTGGAGTATTAAGAGCTTCTGGATTTCTTGATTTTATAGCTGGACTTTTAAGCGGTGTGTGTGGAAAGCTTGGAATACCGGCAAGCATAGTGCCGCTTATTATAGTAAGGCTGTTCAGTTCGTCAGCTGCAACCGGACTTAGCCTTGATATATTCAAGCAGTACGGAACAGACTCATATACAGGACTTATAACGTCTATACTTATGGGGTGTACAGAAACAGTATTTTACACAATGTCAGTATATTATATGGCGGCACGCATTAAAAAAACGCGCTGGACACTTGCTGGTGCATTAATTGCAACAGCGGCAGGCATAGCTGCGAGTGTCATTCTTGCGCGTTATTGTTAATTATTATTTTTTCAGCTTTTTCATAGCAATATTGATGTCTATATTGCCCGATACTCCATTTATTGAACCTGTGCTAGTATACTGCCACATAGCGTATTTGTAGGGATAATATGGAGAGGCAGTCTGATAACCGGCGAACCATTTATCATAACCTTCAAGTCTTTCAAGTTCAACATTATCCATAAAATACAAAAGATTACTGTAGATTAATGGAGTATATCCAGCAGCTTTAATTGTGTCGCAAAATGCGATTATTACGTCAGTTAATTCACTAGCCGAAAGATTTTCCTGACGGAAGCTGTCATTTTCTATAGCTTCTACGTCAATAGCAATTGGGTATGTAATGTTATAAGGCTTTACAAGAGTAAGTACATAGTTGGCTTCTTCGATAGCTTCCTCTTTGTTAAGAGCCTGTGAATAGAAGTATACACCGACATCTATATTATTCTTGATAGCATTAGTTGTGTAAGTATTAAATGAAGTATCTTCCACAAGAAGTCCTGAGCCATAAGCCCTGTAGCCACATCTAATCATAGCAAAATCCACACCTGCGGCTTTAACCTTTGCAAAATCTACATCAGAGTTGTGCTTTGATAAATCAATTCCTGTATATGTCTCGGCATTAGTTCCTGAATAAGTCATCAATCCCTTATCATTGCGGGCAAAGGCTGATTTATCATATTCGCTTGCGGCAAGCTTAGGGTTAATATCGGCAAATACATAATTACCACTTCTATTGACATATACTATGTTGTCAGGATAAAGTTCTTTTAATAATGAGAGTGTAGATGAACCGTTCTCAAATCTGCTTCGGATAAGGTTAAGCATATCGTCTTTCTCAGTATTGCGTGCAGTTTCAATGTCCTTGTCCTCAATTCTTGCTACAGTATCAGCAGTTCTCTTGGAGTCGGTAACAAGCAGGACAATATTGGCTATTATTGAAGCGATGGCAGTAACAAGCAGAACAATTGTCAATACAGATAATTTGCTTTTGCTGCCAGTCCTGCTTTTATTCTTCTGTCTGGAATTAGCTTTCCAATCTGAACTGTTATC